>Ga0185307_1000411_pt1 | contig 27668 bp, 29 predicted proteins | sample LHCtaG_FD_128010 | JGI IMG/M metagenome (GOLD analysis project Ga0185307, IMG submission 128010) | Hot spring microbial communities from Little Hot Creek, USA to study Microbial Dark Matter (Phase II) - LHC4sed_matched (SPADES... | ecosystem: Environmental > Aquatic > Thermal springs > Hot... | reverse complement strand
ATGCCCGGGAGCTCCTCCAGTGCCCCCTTCATCGATGCCAGGCCTATCCCCGCCACGACGCCGAAAGTTTGTATAACTACTTGCGACAAGAAGCCTTCTCGTACCGTCCGCTTGAACATAATCTGATCACCTCAATAACGACGGACCTTAAGCTTTATCCCTAGCTTTGGATATGCATTAATATACTCTGTGCTCGCAACCAATATGGAGGACTCGATTTGAGTTGGAGGAGCCCAAGTCCGTTAGGGAGCTGTTGATCGAGATAAAGAACGTGACGGAGAGGATAGTAGACCTAGCGTTCTCCTCATTTATGTTTAATTTAGAGGACGTGGCTCACGAGGTGCTGAGGCTCGAGGAGCGCATAGATGACCTGCTGTATTCGTTGTACGTGAGGGTCTTGATGGCCTCAGAGACTGCCTACGACGTAGAGAGGCTCGCTCCACTACTATTCATAGCCTCGGCGATGGACAGCATAGCTGACGCGGCTGGCGACTTGGCCAAGATATTCCTCAAGGGCCTCAGGCTCCACCCAATAGTCCACGAGTCGCTGAAGGAAGTGGAGGAGAGAGTTGTCCCTGCCAAGATAGGAGAGGGCTCTAGACTAGCAGGCAAGAAGCTGGCAGACATGTGCGAGGAGCTCGGCGAGCCCGTGACCCCCTTAATCGTCTGCAGGGGGAGGAGGCGCCTGATAAACCCTCCAGAGGACCTAATACTGGAGCCCGGCGACGTGGTGATAATCAAGGCCAGCAAAGAGGTCGCTGAGAAGCTCGAGGAGGGCATGTGTCCGTGAGCAAAGACCTGCCCTCTCAGATCAGGGACATGCTCAAGGAGCTGAAGAATATCTCGGAGTTCATGGTCGACTTAGCGTATACGGCATTGCTGACCAATAGCAGGGAGCTGGCCGAAGAAGTCGACAGGCTCGAAGCATATATAGACGAGCTACACGCACGCTATGAGGCAGCGGTCTTGGAGCTGGCGAAGCACAGCGAAAACCCGTCTGAGTTCTTGGGGACCCTGAGGGTCGGGCTGGTAGTCGAGGCCTTAGCAGACGCCGCTAGGAAGATGGTCGACTCAATACTGAGGGGGGAGAGGCCTCACGAGGTCCTCGCGTTGGTCATGAGCGAGGCCGAGGAGGCCCTTCGCAGAATTGAAGTCGAAGAGGGCTCGCGCCTCGCTGGCAAGAGCCTATCGGAGCTCGAGGACGAGCGCCCGCCGGTGGCAATCATAGCGATAAGGAGGGGAGGGAGCTGGATGCTCAATCCGGGGGACGACGTGAAGCTCTACCCCGGCGATGTGTTGGTGGTCAAGGGGGGAAACGAGGACGTTGAAGAGATAAGAGAGCTGGCCCGGGGCGGGTTGCAAGAGGAATGACGTAGATGTACGGCATCGCGTCGAGAGCGCTCCTTGAGTTTTTGAAGCGCATGTCGCTCAAGATCGATCAGCTCTCAGGCCTTGGATTGAGCGAAGATTTGTTGGATTACTTGCGCCGAGAGAACCTCGTGCGCTCGGATCGTGAGACTCTCCAAGTGGTCGACCCGATACGCTTGGCCATCGAGGCCGTGAGGTTGGGCGCCGACGTAGAGGCCGTCTCTGAAATGCTCAGCTGGAAGGACTTCGAGAGCCTCTGCGCGGAGGCCCTGAAAACTCAAGGCTACGAGGTCAGAGCCCCCTTTAGGTTTAGGGTCGGGGACGAGAGGTGCGAATTGGACATAGTGGCGTATAGGAGGGGGGTCTTGCTCTGCGTAGACTGCAAGCACTGGAAGACGAAGCGAGGCCAGAGGAGCAAGGTCAAGCAGGCCGCGGCGAGCCACTTCGACAAGTGCGCGAAGCTCGCTCTATCGGCCGACATCCTCAGGAACGCTGGCTTAGAGGTTCGCTTCGGTTCGTACGTGGTCCCGGTCATAGTGACGTTGGTGGACTTGGGCTTCAAAGGGCCCCTGAACGGCGTGTGCGTTGTGCCGATATACAAGTTCAACAACTTTCTGCTGGAGCTCGAGGCCCACGTAGACGAGCTCTCTTACGTGACGACTTGTTGAGTAAACTTGATTAGAGTCATACATGAACAGCTCACCGGGCTGGTGAGCGCTACGAGGGGCTCGAGGGCAACGCTCTTGGTATCGGGTTGGCCGAGGAGGATTATGGTCTGCTTGGCCGGCCTCGCCTCATCGATCCTCTCATCTCTCCTACTCATCGCCATAGAGGGTCGCTTAAACGCTCTGAACGCTCTGCTTCTCGGCATAGTCGGCCTTTGGCTCCCAGCCCTAGCCTTTTCGCTCCTTCAAGTGTTCGCGCTGAACTGTGAGATGATGAACTTCAGGAGAGGGCTTGACAACTTCTCCGCTCTCCTGAGCCTCGCCCTCCCAGCCTACGTTCTCGGCTACGTAGCCCACCTGGTCGGCGTTAAGATATCGGCCAAGGAGTTGGTGATAGTAGGGACGTCCTTGGCTACCTCCCTCAACGCCTTAGTGAACCGCTACATCGCCGGTAGGAGCATAGCCATAACCGGAGCCATCTCCGCGTTATGGCCTCTCTCAACACTACTTGCTGCTTCTACTACCCTGGGCGTCGAAGTCGTCGAGCTAGATTACGTCAAGCTCTTACTTGCATTCTTTGTCATGCTCTTGCCGGCGATCGCGATCTCAAAGAGCATAGACCGGTTGAGTGAAAGGCTCGTCGGGGTGAAGTCCAAAGAGGCCTTCAGGGCCTACGCGACGAACTTGTTCATGGGGGCTAGAGAGGAGTTGGAGTCCTTCTTCAATAGCCTAGGCATCGATTCCACGGCTTCGTGCGACCTGTTGTTCCTGCTAGGCCCTACGGGAGGGGTGAAGGACATAGTCGTCGTGCCCCAAGTCCATCCAGGGCCTTTCAGGAACGTCGGCAGCAGCTCCTTGCCATCGGACATAGTCCAAACCCTCGAATCATCCCTTGGCGTGAATGCCATAGCCTTCCACGGGTTCGTGACGCACGCCTCCGACATAACTTCCTCCGAGGACTACCGAAATATCCTAGAGCAAGTGAGGAGGGCGGCGTTGGAACGGCTCAGCCCGATAATCAGAGCCCCCTCGAGCCCCCTCGTGAGGGTCGACGTCGGTGGATTGTCAGTGGGGTGCCAGCTGATCAAGGGTACCCCCATAGTGTTCGTCTCGGGCGGCGAGAAGGGCATAGACGACGTGCCCGAGAGCGTCAGGGTGGGCATCGAGCGAGCGGTGAAGGAGGCCTATGGCGTAAAGCCCTTGCTGATAAATGCGCACAACTCGTACGAAGAGGACCCGGACATAGACCTCGAAGGGCTAGAGGAGGGGGTGCTCAGGGCCGTAGAAATGGCCTTCAGGCTATCGTCTTTCGACCCCATTAAGATCGGCGTGGGCGCGTCGAGGAGTGCTGATCTCAGCGAAGTCCAGGGCATGGGGCCCTCCGGAGTCAGGGTATTGATAACCGAGTTTCATGGGTCGAGGTCCTGCTACGTCGTCGTGGACGCGAACAACGCTAGCAAGGGGTTTAGAGAGGCCGCCAGGTCTGCTGTGAAGTCGATGGGTTACGAGGAGTGCGAACTCTTTACAACGGACAACCACGCAGTAGTGCACTTGAGGGGCGTGAGGTCGGGTCGAGGGTACTACGTACTCGGGGAGAAAACAAGCGTCGGAGCCCTCTTTAGCGCTTTGAAGGCGGCGATAATCGAAGCCGAGAAGAACCTCTCTGAGGTCGACGTGGCCTTTAAGGAGGTCGCGGTCAAGGCGCGAGTCCTCGGAGACTCTGCTTACAAGAACATAGAGACGCTGATCTACGAAGCCATCCGAAGGTTTAGGGACTTAGGGCTCGCGGGCTACGGGCTGGCCTTGATATCCCTCTTAATGCTTTGCGGACATGTGTGAGGAATCCTCGATTTGATCGCCAACAATGTTTAGGTTTTCTCAGCAACAAAGCACATCTTCGTTAAAACTTTAATAAATGGTTCGTGAATAAATTGAGAAACCTTTTTAAAGGAGCCTATCACAAGAGTGGGAGTGTTGTTGAAGGTGAAGGTGATAGGATGCAGTACAAGGAGCTCTCGGTGAGCTACTACAACTTTCTCCCAGATGTCAGGGCTTCGATAGAGCTCCCAAACGACGTGATGATCCACGACACGACGCTCAGGGAGGGGGAGCAGGCGGCCGGGGTTGTCTACAAGCCCGAGGACAAGCTCTACATAGCCAGATTGCTCGATGAGGTCGGGATTCAGCAGATAGAGGCGGGATTCCCGGCGGCCTCCAAGGGCGAGCGAGAGGCCCTGAAGATGATAGTCAGGGAGGGGCTCAACGCCAAGATATTCGGGTTCGCTCGAGCGGTCAGGTCGGACATAGACGCCGTCGCTGATGTGGGCGCTTACGGATTAGTCATGTCGTTTCCTCCATCGGACATACAGCTAAAGTACAAGCTCAAGATAAGCCGGGAAGAGTACTACAGCAGGGCCGTGGAGCTCGTCGAGTACGCCAAGAGCCGCGGCCTTTACACAGCCTTCAGCGCCGAGGACTCCACTCGAGCTGACTTCGACTTCTTAATGAAGGTGTTCAACGGTGTAGTGGAGGCCGGTTGCGACAGGCTGAGGGTCGTCGACACACTCGGTTGCGTTCACCCCACGGCCATGAAGTTCTTAATAAAGAAGATAAGGGAATCGCTGAAGAAGAGGGTCCCCATAGAGGTACACTGCCACAATGACCACGGGCTGGCCGTCGCCAATACCCTAGCCGCCGTGGAGGCGGGGGCCGAGGTGCTGTCGACATCGGTCTTGGGCCTAGGCGAGAGGTGCGGCCTAGCCCCAACCGAGGAGGTGATAGTGGCCCTCAAGAACTTGTATGGGCTGGGGAACTTCAGGACCGAGAAGCTCTACAAGTTATGCAAGGAGGTCGAGAGGGTGACGAACTTCGTAATGCCCCCTCACAAGCCCGTCGTAGGCGCGAACGCGTTCGCCCACGCGAGCGGCATACACCAGCATGCCGTCTTAGAGAACCCAATATGCTATGAGCCTTATCCCCCCGAGATGGTGGGCCAGACAAGGAGGATTGTCATAGGGAAGCTATCCGGAAAGCACGCCATAAAGGCCAAGCTGGCCGAGCTCGGTATACCAGCCACGGAGGAGGAGGTCTCGAAGATAGTCGAGCTCGTGAAGTCGATCAGCGAAGAGAGAAGGTCTCCTCTAAGCGACAGGGAGTTCATAGAGATCGTGGAGGAGGTCAAAGGAAGCCTGATGACCGCTCATGTTAGTTTTAAAAACTAGCTTTTAGCAACCTCCGCGATAGCCTCCTTAACCGCCTTAGTGAAGTCCTTGGTAGTTGCCTTGCCGCCCAAGTCTGGGGTCAAGTTCTTCTTGTGGCTTAGGGCCTTTATCAGGGCCCTCTCCAAGACGTCGGCAGCCTTGAGCTCTCCGAGCCACTCCAGCATCATCTTTGCCGAGAGCATAGCGGCACAGGGGTTCGCTATGCCCTTGCCAGCTATGTCCGGGGCCGCCCCGTGGATGGGCTCGAATATCGCGTACTTGTCGCCTATGTTAGCGCCGGGGGCTATCCCGAGGCTCCCGGTGACTGCCGCGGCCTCGTCAGACAATATGTCGCCGAACATGTTCGTCGTGACTATCACGTCGAACTTCTCAGGCCTCACGACCAAGTTGTAGGTGCAGGCGTCCACGTACATCTCCTCGTAAGAGACGTCGGGGTACTCCTTCGCTACCTCCTTGCAAACCTTGGCGAACAACCCGCAGGTCAAGCTCATCACGTTGGACTTGTGGACTATCGTGACCAGCTTCTTGGGCCTCCTCGATGCGAGCTCGAAGGCCTTCCTAGCTATCCTCTCGCAGCACCTCCTCGTGATGACCCTGAGGGCCACTGCCGTATTGCCCTCGTCCAGCGAGAACTCGTACCTCTTGTAGAGGTCCTCCGTGTTCTCCCTGACTATGACGAAGTCCACGCCCTCGCGGAGGCAGGGGACCCCCGGATAGGACTTGAAGGGCCTTATGTTGGCGTAGAGGTCCAGCATCATCCTGAGCCTCACTATCACGTCCGCGGCGCTCTCCCCCACGGGCCCCTTCAGCGTGGCGTGTGCCCTCAAGATCGCATCGACGGTCTCCTGGGGCAGGGCAACCCCTTTAGTCCTCAGGCAGTTATCGCCTGCCTCGACGAAGTCGAGGGATAGGCTCAGCCCCTTGACGACCTCTTGAAGGACCTCTAGGACCTCTACCGTGGCGTCCACGACCTCCGGGCCTATGCCGTCCCCCCTTATGACGGCAATCCTATAGGAGCCCATGTCGCTCCCTCACGACTAGCAGAGACGCGAAGACCATAGAATATAAGCGTTACCTCGAAGCTTCTCGGGCCATCAGCTCCTCGTTAAAACGTCGCCTTGACCTCTACGCCCAGCCTCCTCGCGAGCTCCAGCCCGTCTCTGAGTACTTCTCTGTGATCGAAGGCGAGCTTTTCGGGGATGACGTAGAACTCGCCGACCTCGGTCTCCCTCGACCCTCTGAGCTCTCCGCCTACCTCGACGACCAAGAAGGCTATCGATATCACGTGGCCCCTGGGGTCCCGACCAAGCTTCGAGTACACGCCCACGAGGCCCTTAATCTCGACTTCTAGGCCCGTCTCCTCTCTGACCTCCCTTACCACGGCTTCTTCGACACTCTCGCCGTACTCGACTAGCCCACCGGGCAAGGCCCAATAGCCCTCGTAAGGCGGCTTCCTCCTCTTGACCAAGACGATGCTTCCTCTGCTCCTGACGACAACTCCGTCTACTGCCACGAGGGGGCTCTTCGCGGCGTTGCGTAGAGCCGCCATAACCGCTCCACAATAATTATAAGCGGTCTGAAAAAAGAGGGTGTGGGGTCATTCTCAAGCCCGTTAGAGGTGGGCCTCTTGAGATACGTGAAGCTGCCGAAGGAGAAGCTGGCCGAGCTCTTCGAGGCCTTGAAGAGGTACGGCGAGGTGCACGCGCCGGTGAAGAGGGGCAAGACCTTCCTCTTTGCCAAGGTGAGCTCACTCAGCGAGGCCGTCCTAAACTACAGCAGGACGATGCTCCCGCCGAAGAAGTACTTCGTGAGGCCTATCGAGGAAATACTCAAAGTCAAGATAGGCAAGGGCTACGAGCCGGTGGTCGAGGAGCCGAAGAAGGTTGTGTTGCTGGGCCTACACGCCTGCGACATCAACGCACTGAGGGTCTTGGACAGCGTCTACCTCGACGAGCCGGAGGATCCCTACTACCACTCCCGAAGGGCCAACACCTTCATAGTGGGCGCGTCCTGTGAGCCGGACGAGTACTGCTTCTGCAAGTCAATGGGCGCGGACTACGCGTGGACGGGCTTCGACCTCTTCCTCCACGACATAGGCGAGGCCTACTTGATGAGGATCGGCAGCGCCAGGGGAGAGGCAGTCGTGGAGTCGATCAAGAAGGCCATAAGCGAGCCCACGAGAGACGACTTCGTCAAGCTCCGGGACCTCGAGCTCAAGAGGTCGAAGATGTTTAAGAAGGAGCTCAACACGTCCCTCTTGCCAGACATCGTGGACACGCTCTACGAGAGCGACGCCTGGACGAAGTTCTCCGACAAGTGCCTCGCATGCGGCTCATGTAACTTGGTGTGCCCGACGTGCAGGTGCTACGACGCGTTCGAGAGAGTAGGGCTGAACCTCGAGGACGGCGCGAGGATCAGGCGATGGGATTCCTGCTTCATAAGGAGCCACGCCCTCGTGGCCGGGGGCCTCAACTTCAGGCCCACGAGGCTCGACAGGTTCAGGCACAGGTACAACTGCAAGAGCTTGATAGAGCCCAAGACCAACATGTTCTTCTGCGTCGGCTGCGGCAGGTGTAGCGCCTTCTGCCCAGCTGGGATAGACCACGTGGACGTCTTGAACTCCCTATGGGTGTCGGTCGCGTGAGCAACAACCCGTACTTGCCCAAGCCGGCTAGGCTCATCGAGACCGTGGAGATGACGGCCATAGAGAAGCTATTCAGGCTCGAGTTCGTCAACGAAGAGGACGCCAAGGCCTTCTCTTACAAGCCCGGCCAGTTCGTCACGGTGAGCGTCCCCGGGGTTGGCGAGTCGCCGATATCGATATGCAAGTCTCCCACGAGGTCCGGCCCGTTAGAGCTGCTGATAAGGAGGATCGGGAGGGTCACGAACGCCATACACAAGCTAAAGCCAGGCGACGTGGTCGGGATACGAGGCCCTCTGGGCAACGGCTTCCCCATGGAGGAGATGAAGGGCTACGACATAGTGCTGATAGCCGGGGGCTTGGGGATAGCGCCCCTGATGTCGGTCTTGCAGTACGTAATCGACAAGCGAGAAGACTACGGCGACGTGATATTGCTTTACGGTGTGAGGAGCTATCAAGAGGCGCTCTTCAGGGACATGGTCATTGACTTAATAGAGCACCCCGAGAAGACCGGCATCAAGGCCTTCCTGTCATTCGAGAGGGACGACCCAGTCTTCGTGAAGCTCATGGGGGAGCGCCCGCAGAACGTGAGGAAGGGGGTGGTGACGGTCTTGTTCGAGCGCGCGGACCCGTACATAAAGCCGGACAGGGCATGTGCCGTCGTTTGCGGCCCGCCAGTGATGTACAGGTTCGTGTTGAAGGAGCTCGCGAAGAGGGAGGTGCCGCCTGAGAGGATATACCTGACGCTGGAGAGGAGGATGAAGTGCGGCATAGGGAAGTGCGGCCACTGCGTCGTCGGAGGGGCGACGGCCATCAAGTACGTATGCAAGGACGGCCCCGTTTTCACTTACTCAGACGTATTGGCTGTTAGGGGGCTCGTGTGATGGCTGGGACCAAGTTAAGAGCAGGGTTCTACTCGCTGACCGGCTGCGCAGGCGAGTACCTCACGATCTTGAGCGTAGAGGACAGGTTGCTCGAAGTATTCGACAAGATAGAGGTCATGGACTTTGCCCTGGCCAGCAGCAAGAAGGCGCACGGCAAGGTCTACGTGGCGTTCGTCGAGGGCTCCGTGACGACTCAAAAGGACCTCGAGACTATTAAGAGCGTAAGGGAGAACTGTGACGTGCTCGTCGCATTAGGCGACTGCGCTGTTTGGGGAGGGATCCAAGCGTCCCTCACGGGTCTAGACGTCAAGGAGCTCATGAAGTCCGTGTACAACACGGAGGAGAACTACTACGGCTTCTTGGGCGAGCACAAAGCGGTCTCCGAGGTCGTCAAGGTGGATTACGAGCTTCCAGGTTGCCCTATCGAGGCTGAGGAGTTCATCGAGTTGCTGATAGACGTCCTCAGGGGGGTCCTCCCAGAGTTCAAGGACTACCCAGTCTGCGTGGAGTGCAAGATAAGGGAGGTGCCGTGCCTCATAATCGAGAGAGGAGAGGCGTGTCTAGGGCCGATAACCGTTGGCGGTTGCAAGGCCCGTTGCCCCTACTACAACGCCCCCTGCATAGGGTGCAGGGGCCCGATAAAGGACGAGGCGAACGTGGCCGGGGAGCTCTCGATGCTCTTGGAGAAGGGGTGGAAGAAGGAGGACGTCGTGAACAGGCTGAAGCTCTTCGCCGCTAGGTACAAAGACATATCCAAGCTCGTAAGGGGGTGACTTGAATGGCCAAGGAAGTGATGGTGGAGCACGTGACGAGGGTGGAGGGCCACGGGAGCATAAAGGTCCTAATAGAGGACGAGAAGGTCAAGGAGGTGAAGTTCGAGATCTTCGAGGGACCCCGCTTCATAGAGAAGGTTCTAGTGGGGAGGATGTACTACGAGGTGCCCGACATAGTAGCTAGGATATGCTCGATATGCCCCGACCCCCATCAGGTGGCAGCCGTCAGAGCCATAGAGAAGGCCTTCGGTGTCTCGGTCGACTGGCAGACCAAGACCTTACGCGAGCTCCAGTTGCTGGCCGATATAATAGCGAGCCACGCGCTACACCTCTACTTGCTGGCCCTGCCAGACTACTTGGGCTACCCGGACTCCCTGAGCATGGCCGACAAGTATGGACGAGAGGTCAAGATGGGGCTCGAGCTCAAGAGGGCTGGCAACGCGTTAAAGGAAGTATTGACCGGTAGGTCGATTCACGGCTGTACGGTCAAGCCCGGCGGCTACACCGAGGTCCCGACGCCTTCTGAGCTCGAGAGGCTAAGCGAGATACTGAAGCGGTCAATGGACGGGGCCGTCTTAGCCGTCAAGCTGTTCAGCTCCTTGAAGTACCCGGACTTCGCGAGGGGCGAGAACGTCTTCATGGCCGTGGATCCCGGCGAGGTCTACGGCTTCGCTGGCGACTACATCTTGGTATCGAGTGGTGAGAGACTTCCAGTTGAAGAGTATAGGAAACTCACTAACGAGGTCGCGGTCCCCCACTCGACGGCCAAGCACTCCTCCTATAAGGGCAGGCCCTTTATGGTCGGGGCATTGGCCAGGGTGTTGCTCAATGGGAAGAAGTTGAGGGGTCGAGCGGCCGAAATGCTAAAAGAGCTCGAGCCGAAGCTCGACGCGTTCAACCCGCTGACCAACAACTTGGCCCAAGCGATAGAGACCGTCTACGCCCTCGAAAGGGCCGTCGAGATGATAGACGAATTGCTCGACAAGGGCCTCAAGCAAGCCGCCGAGGTCGAGATTAAGCCGAGGAAGGGCGTGGGTGTAGCCGCCGTCGAAGCCCCGAGGGGCGTGCTCTACCACTGCTACGAGCTCGACGAGGAGGGCAGGATCACGAAAGCTGACATAATAACCCCGACGGCTCAAAACGCCGCCAACATGGAGAAGTACATCAGAGTCTCGGCCGAGAGGCTCTTATCGATGGGAGAGGAGAGGCTCGAAGGGCCGCTTGAACTTCTCGTGAGGGCCTACGACCCCTGCATATCTTGTTCGGCCCACTTAATCAAGGTGGTGAAGATACGCTAACATTATTACTCCCATCCCCTTTGTTGTGCGCGTGAAGCTCCTCATAGCCTGTCTTGGTAATCCGCTGATGGGCGACGACGGCGTGGGAACGGTCGTAGCCGGCGAGCTCGCCAAGCTAGGATACGAGGTCGTTGTGTGCGGCTCGGATTTGTCGCCGGTGTTGACACGGGCCGAGGAGGTCGACGCGTTGATAATCGTAGACGCCGTGGACTGGGGGGCGGAGCCGGGATCGGTCTTAACGGCCAGGCTCGAGGATCTAGAGGAAAGACGCGTTAGGACCTCTCACTCTCTACGGGTGAGCGAGGTCATTAGGCTCATGAAAAGCGTCTTCGGAAGGCCCTCAGAGGTCTACGTGGTCGGCGTCCAGCCAGAGCGCGTGGAGCCCTCGACCGAGCTGAGCCTAAGCGTTAGGCGGGCCATTGCGTCACTAGTGGCAAGGGTGAAGGAGCTCGTCACGAGGCTTGAAGAGGGCAAGGGTTAATGCTTAAAAGCTATGTCAGGGCAAGTTATAACCCAGGCTTAGGTATCGCCCAAGGTCGAAGCTATTATGAGCGACGAGGTCGAATTGGTCATCATCGGTAAGGTGACTGACAATGCGAGGAGGGCTCTTTTCGAGAGCTTCAGCGCCCTCAGATCCAAGGGCGTTAAGAAGATCAACTTGAGGGCCTTCATGCAAAGAGCCTCTCTGGAATACATTGAAGGACTAAGGGAGTTCCTCCTCGCGAACATGGTGACCTCAATTAGGCTGTACGAGCACGATCTAAGCGAGCTTCGCGACGTGCTCGAGCGATTGGTCAAGGGGGGCAAGGAGGTCTTTGCGATCTCGGGCGAAGAGCCCTTAAGGTCTCAAGTCTTGGACCTGCTAAATAGCTTGAAGAGCGGGGGGTAGCAGGGGGACGAGCTTGTTCGACGTGATACTGACGACCGACAGGACGATGATGACCAACCACCACGGCAAGGAGTTCCTAGGGTTCATGGCCACTGGGCCAGCCCTAGGGTTGCCCGAGCCCATCTGGCTATGGGTCTGCGCGCCGAAGATGAAGACCGACGACGTGGGCAGGGCATGGCAAGCGCCTTACGGCATGAGGAAGATAGAGGCAGTTCTGATGGACGCTGGCTTCAAGGTCGCTACCATAGATCCGGACCGCCTGGACAAGCACCTAAGACGCGCCAAGGTGCTGTTGCTGAGCCACCACGACTACTTCGCTCTCTGCCCCCCGAGCTCTGAGTGGTGGTCCGTAACTAAGAAGGAGCCCGTGAACGCCAAGAGCTTTAGGAGGCTCATGGAGAGGCCGGCGCTTAGAGAGGCCAAGCGAAGGGGGCTCAAGATAATCGCTGGCGGGCCCGCTGCTTGGCAGTGGCTATGGAAGGTAGACAAGTGGCTCGAGTGGGGCGTCGACACGGTGGTGGACGGAGAGGCCGAGAAGGTCGTGGCCGACTTGGTTTCGAAGGCCCTCAATGACGAGCCACTGCCCAGGTACGTCTACGTGGGGGTGGACGAGGTGCCGAGGCTAGAGGAGATACCGACGATCAAGCACGCGAGCGTAAACGGGCTGATAGAGGTGACGAGGGGTTGTCCCCGAAACTGCAAGTTCTGCTCCGTCACCCTCAGGCCCCTGAGGCACTACACCTTCGACATGATAGAGCGAGAGCTAAAGGTCAACGTGTCGGAGGGCGTCACTGACGGGATAATACACTCCGAAGACGTCTTGCTCTACGGGTCCAGAGGCGTGGAGCCAGAGCCCGACGCCGTCATAAAGCTCCACAAGCTCGTCAAGTCGTACTACAAGAAGATATCTTGGAGCCACGCAAGCTTGTCCGCCATCAAGAGGGCCGAGGAGAGGCACAAGCTCGTCTCCAAGGTCAGGGAGATGATATGCGACGACAACCAAGATTACTGGGGCGTCGAGGTGGGGATCGAGACGGGGTCTGTCAACTTAGCGAAGAAGATAATGCCGGCGAAGTCAGCCCCCTACCCCGCCGAGATGTGGCCCCAAGTGGTCGAAGACGCCTTCGCGATAATGCACGAGAACCACATAATCCCGGCCGCTACCCTGATCTTGGGGCTACCCGAGGAGACAGAGGACGACGTTATGAAGACCGCCGAGCTGCTCGATAGGCTCAAGCCTTACAGGAGCTTAATAGTCCCGATGTTCTTCGTCCCCATGGGCTACTTCAAGACCCACGACTGGTTCACTAGGGTAAAGATAAGGGACGAGCACATAGAGGTGATGAAGAGGTGCCTAGACCACGCCCTCTACTGGACGAACGACATAAAGAACAAGTTCTACTTGAAGGGGCCTAGTCGCGCTCCGCTTAGGTGGATGCTCAAGCTCTTCTTAGCGTACGTCAGGTGGCGGACTGGGAACATAGACAAGAAAATAGAGGAGTGGAAGGCGAGGCGCGACGACTCCTAACTACCTCTTAACGCTTTCAACACCTCGTCCACGACCTTCGACGGCTGGGATTTGGCCAAAGAATGGTCGAACCTCAAGACCTTAAGGCCCAACCTCTTCAAGGCCTCGTTTTTGACCTCATCGCGTGAGACCCTAACGCCTCTCGAGTGGTGGGGACCGTCTATCTCGACGACAACGTCTGGCGGCACGAAGATGTCGACTACGAACCTCCTCCTCTCTATGAATATCTCGTGCTGAGAAAAGAACGCTAGGCCTCTGGCCTGCAATTCCTTGATAACGGCGACCTCTCCCGACGTGTACGCCTTAGGCGTCGCCGGTTTTCTCCTTGGCCTCCTCAGGGCCGCCACTCTCCTCTATCATTCTCTTGATCCTCTGAGCTATCCCCTCGACGACGTGCTTCCTCGCGTTCCTCAGCTGGATGCCGACTACGCTCCCGCTCTCGCTCAACTCTAAATAAAGGTCCTCCGACATCTTTATCAAGCCCTTGACGGCCTCGTCCTTGACCCTTATGTACAGCACGTCTCTGTCCAAGTCGAGCTCAACCTTCATGCCCTGCCTTTCCTGTTCCTTCACGACCTTTCAAGTGTGAATTTTTCCGGGAACAGAACTTAAGTGTTATCGTGAGAGATCGAGGGGAGAGTTGCAAGACCCCCTGGGGAGGCTTGATGCGGCCCCTCCATGCGGCAGGGCCCCTCGAGGGCCTCGGCGGTAAAGTCGGCCCCCATCATTCTACATTGAATTAGTAGCTAGCGCTAACGACGCGACTGTAGGCTCCTCGGCCATGCTATCATATCCGGTCGTGGGGATTTTAGACCAACGTCTTTATAGTTCACCGCCTCGAGTGAATAATTTTGAATAATTCTGAGGCGTATTAGGCCTCAGGTGGCCATCGCGAGGTCGCTCAACGGGCAGGGAGGCGGTCCGCTTGAAGATTATCAGCTGGGACGAAAAGCACGGCAGGATGCTCCTGGAAGCAGAGAATCGCGACGACTTGTGGTGCTTGTACAACGTCCTGAGCCCGGGGGATCTGGTCACGGCTAGGACGTTGAGGGAGATAAAGGTCGACGACAAGAGCTCTCGAAAGCCCATGACGTTGAAGGTCAGGGTAGAGAATGTGGAGTTCCAGCCGTACACGGACAAGCTCAGAGTTAGGGGCGTGGTCGTCGAGGGGCCCGACGAGTTTGGCGTCATAGGCTCCTACCACTCAATAGCCGTCGGCGAGGGCTCTGAAGTGCTGATAGAGAAGGAGAGGTGGTCGAAGCACGAGCTGGACAGGATCTTCAAGGCCTCGTCCAAAAAGCCCCTCGAAGTGCTCCTGATAGGCATAGACTCGGACGAAGTCGCGTTCGTGTTGCCGCACAACTACGGGCTCGAATTGGTGGCCGAGGCGAGGCTGGATCTGCCGGGGAAGCAGGAGCCCTCTAAGAGGGAGGAGGCCCTCGAAGAGAGGATCCGCGAAATAAGTGGAAAGGCGAAGGAGCTCGTCCAGAGGCTTAACTTGAAGGCAATCGCGATAGTCGGGCCCGGCTTCATGAAGGAATACCTCGCGAGAGAGGTGAGTTCTAGCACAAAAGTTAAGGTGTACGTGGACTCGGCCTCGACAGGGGGGTATCAGGGCGTCAAGGAGGCCATTAGGAGGGGCGTCCTGAAGAGGGTGTTAAAGGACTTCGAGGTGGTCGAGGAGGTCGAGCTGATGGACGAGCTCTTGTTGCACGTGTCAAAGGGCGATGGCAAGGCGGCCTACGGGCTCGAAGAGGTGAGGAGGGCGGCTCGGTACGGCGCTGTCGACAAGCTCTTGGTACTCGACGAGCTCGTGAGATCGCCAGATCCAGAGCTGAGAAGCAAGATCGAAGAGGTGATGGACATGGCTGAGAGGAGGGGGGCGAAGATAAAGATCTTTAGCAACTTGGAGGAACCGGGTCAACAACTGAAATCGATGGGGGGTTTAGCGGCAATACTACGGTACAGCTTGGACCTCGAAGCGTAAGGCGTATATCCTCATGGACTTCTCAGTCTCTCTGAGGAAACCTCCATGCCGAGCAAGCAGAAGGCCAAGAGGCCTCGAGTAAACACTATGCAGCTCGTCTCCATAGCGCTGTTAGTCCTACTCGTAATCTCCCTACTGGTAGGCTTGCTGTTCGCTTTGTTGCGTTGACGGGAAAAGTTTTAGCGAGCCCTCGATGAGGGAAAGGTGGGGGGAATGCTATGGGCGGTAAGACGAAGAAGTCCATAACGGCCATGGAGAAGCAACAGAAGCTCCGAGAGACGAAGGAGAAGAAGGTCAAAGAGGAGAAGAAAGAGAAGAAAGTCTCGAGCCCGCTCCTGCCCTTAGAGGTGGTCAAACAGCTCGAGAACGAGGTGAATAACATAAAGTGCTTAACGCCATACACGATAGCCTCGAAGTTCGGCCTCAAGATGTGTGTTGCTAAGAGCGTGCTGAAAGAGCTGGAAAGCAGAGGAATCTTAAAGTGCGTGGCTAGGGGCTCGAGAATATCGGTGTACACGCCAGCGGAGTTAGCCTCGAGCTGAGCCGCTAGAGGAGCTCGGAGAGTGAAGGCCTCTTCTTTAACTTGGGGAGCTCGACCTTTAAGTTCAAGACTCCACTAGCCGTAAGCTCGACCACGCCCATGTCCAAAAGCTTCAGGAGGATCTTGTCGGGGTCTCGAACCCCCAGCCTCTTCAGGTCCACCTTAAACCTGATCTCCCCCACGCTCCAGTACTCCGACAAATAATACAAGGCCTTCTTCAGGTCTTCGTCGAGCCTCTCGACGTCTAACTCTAGCCTAGGCTTTTGAGGTACTTCTTCGACGAGCTCCTTAGCCTCTGTCTCCTCGGCCTCCTCGACAGCTCTTGCGGCCTCTGGTAGACTCACTACCTTGGGCACTGGCCACGTCATGAGCTCTGGGAGCTCCTCATAGCCCTCTGGCGCCACGAGCTCTTCTCGATCCAATAAGTCCTTGACTATGGCGTAGAGGACGAAGGGGGAGCCTATCTCCGTGCCCTCGGCCCACTTGATTAGCTCCCTAAAGGCCACTCTCCCCCTTCCCTCTCTGACTCTCTCCTTGACCATCTCGGCCAATGTCGTGAATTTATCGCTCAACAACTATCGCCCTTCAAGTTACGAGAGCTTCGAGCCTTCCCTCCTCACTTGCCCTCTTGATCTCCCTCGCAATTCTCCTCCCCATGCTCATGGGCTCGTCGTATATGAGCCAAGTGTATGGTGAGCCGTGTACGTATAGGTTGGTCCCTGCCACTATTCTCGCAGAGAACTCAAAGACGTAGAAGTTCCCCTCTCCGTCGTAAGCCCCCTCTATGCAGAAAGGACCTATGAGGCCCGGTGGCACGAGCCTCTTCGAGGCCTCGACCAATCCATCCCCCACCCTGAACACCTCCTCGAGTAGAGACTCCCTGAGCACTATCGGTATGTTGCCCACAACTAGGAAGGAGAGCTCTGGCCTCGCCTCCAGCTGAATGCTCGCCGGCAACCTACCGAGGCCGTCAGCGTTGGCCTCGTACCTCCTATCCATGCTTATGAGCTCGAGCTCTCCTGAGAGGGGGGAGTAGAAGAAGTGGGCGTAGGCCGTCACGCCCAAGACGTACTCTTGAATAAACACTTGGTCCTGGCTTATCCTCAAGGCCTCGACCCTCTCCCTTATCTCGCTCGGTCTCGAGGCTATGAAGTAGCCCCTCCCTCCCTTGGCCCCCGGTAGCTTGACGATCACGGTCTTGTTCACTTCGTCTATGCTTGAGTAGACCCTCGGCGTCCTAGCACCAGCTTCTCTCAGAAGCCTCTCCTTGAGCCCTCGATCGGCCTCCCACCTCAAAATGTACTTGTTGCCAAATACCGGGACCTTGAACTTCTTTTCGATGGTCTCGAGGTCCACGTACTCCACAAGCGACCCGTGAGGTATCAAGACGGAGTTCGAGCTCAAGAGCTTGTCCTGGACCTCGGGTGAGGCCACCTCCGCGAAGCTGTCTACCAGTATCATGTCGTCTATTAGCCTCTTGAACCTGCCGTAAAGGCCCAACCTCCTCTTCAGGCAGACGAGGGCAGTTCTGAAGCCTTCATCCTTGGCCCCCTTGAGTATCTGCAATGCGCTGTGCGACCCCAAAGTCGCTATGGTGATCTTCGTCGAGCTCAAAGCCCCACTACCTCTTGTCGAACCCCTTAGGCTTAGGTGACTACGTCCAGTAGCCTGTTCAAGCTTATGGCTTTCTTGACCTCCATGGCTATCCTCCTGCCAGTGCCCACCACGAACCCGTGCTTAAACTTGCTGTAGGGCGAGGTCGTTATCAAGACTGGGCTACCGGGGACCCTCGGCGAGACGTCAAATATCACCACGTCGAGGTCGACCGTGACGGCTCCTTGAAGGGCGAAGGGGCCTATTATCCCTGGAGGATACTCCTTCTTCGTGACCTCAACGAACCTCAAGCCTATGTCGAACACCTTCTCGAGCAACGACTCCCTTATGGTCGCCGGCATGTGGCCGACCTCTATGTTCTGTAGGGGGACCTCGACGTCCAGCTGTTGTCGAGCTGGCAGATTGACGAAGTCGTAGAGGTTCGTCTGGAGCCTCCTGTCGATCCCGAGGAACTCGAGCTCGTCGTCTATCGGCGAGTAGAAGTAGTTGAAGTTGAAGTACGTCCCGACGACGAACTCCTCTATGACCGCGCTCTTTAGATCCTCCTCAGTTATGATCCCCTTCTCCATCCTCTCCTTGGCCTTGCGCCAATAGTCTTCAGGGCTCGACGCCGTGAAGAACGCCCTCTCTATCTTCCTCTTCGCCTCGGGGACCTTGACTATGACTAGCCTGTCGATCTCGTCAGGAGACTTGAACTTCTTGGGCTGCCTTATGCCAGCCTCCTCCAGCAGATAATACTGGTTTCGAGGGGCCCACCTCTCCTCAGTCCTCAGCATGGCCCGGTTTCCGAAGAGAGGGACCAAGAACCTATCCTCTATGTCCTCGTAGGGGACGTAGGTCGTAAAGGCCCTGTGGGGCACGAAGACGGTGTTGAGCTCTCTCAACCTCTCTTGGACTCGGTCGTTGACTATTTGGGCGAACTTGTCCAGCACTATTATCTCGTCGCAGAGCCTCTTGTACATAAAGTAAGGCCTCTCCCTACCCCTTTGGCACACGACCACGGTCTTGAAGCCCTCGTCCTTGGCCCCGTCTAAGACGTCAAGGGCCGAGTGACTGCCCAAGACCCCTATGTGCACGTCCTTCAAGTCATACTTCTCTACCACTCTCGTGATCTCGACCCTTGAGATCACGCGGGCCACCGGAGTAGCGTGAGGCGCCTTAGTTGATAAAGCTTAGCACAAGGCCTCGAGAGGAAGCTTAATTGCGGGCCGAGAAAGCTCCTTACACGGCTCGCGGAGCTCATGAACATGACGTTAGAGGCCCTGCAGCAGTACCTTACGGCCTTCATAATGCTATTCGTGGTATTCGACGCGCTCGGGAACGTCCCCATGTTTTACTCGTTAACCGAAGGCCTAGAGTTCAGGGAGAGGAGGAGGATAATCCAGAACTCCGTGATAATAGCTGGGCTCATATTGCTGTTCTTCGCGCTAGGCGGGGGGCTGATACTGGACTTCTTTCGAGTGAGCTTAGACGACTTCAGGATCGCGGGAGGGACGATACTCTTCATAGTCGCGATAGAGGGGCTCTTGGGCAGAGTCGAGGCCATGAAGATAAGGCCTGAGCAGCTAGCCGTGGTCCCGCTGGCGACCCCTCTGCTCGCTGGCCCCGGAAGCATATCGCTGGTGATATACTTCATGAAGGCTGGCTATGGCCTGGGGCCGACGCTAGCGTCGATAGCGATCAACGTAGTAGTGGCGTGGGCCATACTGACGTACTGCGACGTCTTCTTCAAGGTCCTCGGGAAGAACGGCTCTCTCGTGGTCGCCAGGATAATGGCCCTGATATTAGCGGCCATAGCGGTGGCAATGATAAGAGAGGGGGTTGGGGGCATCCTCAGCGGCCATGCTCCGCGCGAGCTCAGTCGACCTTGATGAGCTCGTAGGACCGCGAGCCCAAGCCCACTCTCTCGGAGGCCTCGAGCTGCCTCTCCCCGCTCACGCCGTTGATCTCCAAGAACGGGTTTCGCCCTCCGAAGGCCCTCACGACGAGGTCTAGGGACGCTTGATCTATCGCCACCGGATCAGTGCTCGACAACAACCCGACGTCATCCACTATCGGCCTCATCACGCAACCCAAGCAGTCACACCTAGGGGTCACGTTGATTACTGCGTTGAGATATAGAGGCTTGGACTTAAGTGCCTTGAGCACGGCCAGAGCAGCGTCGGCTAGCCTAACTTGGAGCTTCTCGACGCCCTGAGCCGAGATGCTCAGCGCTTTGTTGGGGCAGGCGAAGTAGCACTCGAGGCACCCGGTGCAAGAGCCGTAGTCCACCTTTGCCTTACCACCCTCTACCCTTATAGCACCGTAGGGGCACCTCTGACTGCACAGGCCGCAGCCCGAGCAAGCCTCCTCCACTACCGCCGGCATGTGGGCCCTGTGCTGCGCCGCCTTCCCCTTCTTAGTAGTGCACCCCATCGCCAAGTTCTTGATAGCGCCGCCGAAGCCCGCCGTGACGTGGCCCTTGAAGTGCGAGAACACTATCATGGAGTCAAGGTCCCTCAATATCTCCGCGACCTCTACCTCCTCTACCTCCAAGCCCCTTACTTTGACCGTGAAGCCGCTCGTCCCCCTAATGCCGTCGCCTATGACGACTGGAGCGCCGAGGGAGGCATAGTTGAAGCCCTTCTTGGCGGCTAAGTTGAGGTAGCCGACGGCGTTATTCCTCGAGCCGGAGTACAGGCTCGTGGTGTCGAAGACCACAGGCTCGCACCCCCTCTCCCTCACGTAGTCCACGACGCACCTGACGAACTCTGGCCGCAGGTGGGTGACATTGCCCTCCTCGCCCATGTGGACCTTTATGCCGACGATCCCTCTCAGGGGCCTCTCCTCTACAACTCTGTCAAGCAACTTCTCTAGGGCCTCTTCGACGCTGGGCATGGGCCTCCCTTTAAGGTCGTAGAAGTAGACCCTAGCCCTCGACATCCTTCACCCTCCAGCACAAAAATTGGAGGACAGCCGCTTCAAAGATTTTAATCCAAAAGCCCCTTGAGAGCCTCTTGGCGCCCTCGACGTCGCGCTCAAGGCACGCCCAAACTTTAAATTGGCGCCCAGAGTCCAAGGAATGGAGAAGGAGATGGGCCGAGTCGAGAGTAAGAGGAAGTGCGTGAGGTCGATAGGGTTCGATATCGAGAGAGGTCAAGGACTTGAGGGAGGCCTTAGCGAAGGGAGCCGACGCGAGGGAACTAGAGGAGAGGTTGCTCGAGCTCACGAGGTCTAATACGAGCTGTCGCAGAGGGCGAGGTTTCGGCCACCTCAGTCGTAGCGATGGGCGAGGCCGAGGGTCGAATGATGATAGTGGCGGACCTCCACGTGCACAGCCATAACTCTGAGGACTCCTTCTTAGACCCTCGCGCGGTTATTAGAGTCGCCTTGGCGAGGGGCATCAACTGCCTCGCGATAACGGACCACAACACTATCAAGGGAGGACTAGAGTTAGTAGAGGAGGCCAGGAACTCCCGAGGCCTCATAGCGATACCGGGGGTAGAAGTCCAGACCAACGTGGGAGACGTGATACTACTCTTCGTAAGCGAGGAAGTCAAGACCAAGGACTTCGACGAGCTCCTCGACTATGCCAAGAGCGTGGACGCCGTAACGGTGCTTGCCCACCCGTACAGGAAGCACGTGAGGGTCGAGGAGCTGGCAAAGAGGGTCAAAGCGATCGAGGTCCTGAACGCTAGGTCCGACAGATCCGCGAACTCGAGGGCCAGAGAGCTCGCATCGAGGCTCGGCAAGGCTATCTGCGCCGGGAGCGACGCCCACATGGCCTTCGAAGTGGGCAGAGCGGTGACGATAATGGAGGGGTCGAGCGAAGAGGATGTTAGAGAGGCTTTGGCCAAGGGGTTGACGAGGGTTTTCGGCTCTGAGTCGAGCCCCTTAGTCCACGCGCTCAGCTTCGCGTGCAAAGTGATAAAGAAAGTTGCCTGGAGATAATCGAGAGCTCAGAGCCCGACTTCCTCTCCGGGCTTGAGGACTAGCACCCTGACCTCGGGAGCCAAGGATTTGACGGCATTTACGAAGCCGTCAGCCGTCTCGACGAGCACGGGGAACGTGGCGTAGTGCATCGGTATGGCGATCTTGGGCCTCAAGACCTTAATGGCCAGAGCCGCCTCTCTAGGCCCCATGGTGTAGTAGCCGCCTATGGGCACGAAGACGACGTCGGGGCTGAAGGCCTCTTTGACTGCTTGAAACTCCGACGTGTATCCGGTGTCGCCCATGTGGTAGAGCCTCAAGCCGTCGACCTCTAGCACCACGCCCACTGGTTGGCCAGCACCGCACGTGTGGAGGGCTGGGACGAGGGCTATCTTGAAAGCACCGTCGACGTCGATGAAGGAGCCCATGTTCATGCCGAGCACTCGCAGCCCCTTGCCTCCTAAGGGCATGACGAGCTCCGGGACGCCTATGACCGTGGAGTTGAACTTACTGGCTATTTGCTCGGTCTCCCCCAAGTGGTCGAAGTGGTCGTGGGTCACGACCACGTAGTCCGCTCCTTCTAAGCTCTCGAGCCCGAGTGGGCTCAGCGGGTTGGATATCCAAGGATCTATTAAGAGCCTCTTCCCCTTAAACGTCAGCTGAAAGGCCGCGTGCCCGAGCCACTTGACCTTGACGCCCACGGGCGTCACCTGCAGATCTCTCTCGGGGATAATCCTCATAAGCTTAGCCCTCCTCGCGAAGCCGACGCCGACCAAGGCGTTGCCTAGGGAGCTGCTCACGATGGATAAGAGCATTGAGCCCTCGAAGAAGGCCAGTCCCTCGCGCAATCCCGGCACGTCTGGTGCGTAACTCAAGGCAAGGGAGAAGGCTACCAGCAGGCCCAGGGAGAGCACAGCCAAAGCCGCGATTGCTAGGAGGACTGCTGAGAGCTTGAAGAGGACCTCCTCGAGCCTTCTGCCTAGGTCGAGCAACGCTATCGATAAGAGGCCGTAGAGCACGGCACTGGCCATGATGCTCAGCACGGCGAGTGACGAGAAGCCGTTAACAACGTGGGCTTTAAACGCCCAGCTAGGGGGCACGAACCAAAGCCCTAAGATGCTCGCGAAAAGCGATGAGCCAAAGACTATTAAGAGGAGGCCCATTGAGCGCTTGAGCTTAGCGCTCGAAGAGAGCCAGCCCGCGCCAGCAAGGAAGGATCCGAGGCACAAAGTTATCGGGTGAGGGGCAGCCATGAACATGTGGCCTAAAAACGCTAGGCGCGTTGCCCTTCTATCGAAGAGCTCCGTCGGCCTATGATAGCTCACGAGCACCATCTCTCGGGCATGTTAGCGCACAAGCGAAATCTCAAGACCCCTCAACTCTCAGAACGACATCAGAAGGGGGTTAGGTGAGGGTCATCACCTTAACTTCTCGAGCCACTCTATGAAGGCCCTCTCAACGCCCGTCGGGACCCAATAACCGACGACTTCGAGCCCGTAGCCTTCCTCGGCCTTGACCACCTTAAGGATGGCGTGTTCTTGAACGGCATTGCCCTTCGAATCCAAGAACTTCGGCCAAGTGACGCCCATAAAGCTACACAACAGGTCCGTGGACCCCCTTATGGCTGAGCCGTTGTACTTGCCAGCATACGCCGTGCCTAAAGCCGCGAGCACGAGCGCGTCAAAGCCGTAGACGGCCATTTCATGTGGCTCGCCGTGGTACACCATTCTATACAGCTCTGCAAAGCTCTTGAAGTGAGGCGATAGAGTGGCGCTCCGCCTCGCAACGAGGTAAGAGCCGGCCAAGTAGGGCACTAAATCCGAACGGTTGAGCAAGCCGTCGACTAAGGCGCTCGATAAGATCCAAGTAGTCCTGAGGCCCACGTCGCGGGCGGCCTCCAACGTCTTGTAGGCGTCGCCCCCACGCCCGGCCAAGAAGACGATCGCGGGGCTCGAGCGATTGAGGTCGATGAGGTCCTCAGTCGTGTTGATCTCCCTCGGGTCGTACACCACTTCGGATACGACTTGCACACCTCTCGAGCGGAGACCCTCGACGATGGCCTTGGACAGCCTTCTGCAGTACGAGTCGTTAACTGCTATAACAGCAGCCCTGAGGCCCTCTCCTCCCACCTCTAGCGCTAGATCGACCATAGCACGGGCCTCCACGTCCGGTCCTCCAAGCAACTTCACGAGCCTGGGCTCATCGTAGACTTCGTCGTCGTAGACTTCGCTCGAAACGAGCACCAGTATCGCGTCGCTTTGGCGTAGCGTTCGCAGCACTGCCTTGGCCTCAGAATTCGAAAGGACCCCGATGATCACTCTGACGCCTTCGTTCATTAGCGACGTCGCGAAATCTTCGACTTCTCGGGGGTCCTCCCTGTCTAGACGCTTGATCGAGAGGGCCACGTTTCTTGAGACCACGTCACTCTTGTTGTTCAATAAGTCCCTCGCCAGCTGAACGCCGTATAGGACGTCAGGGGCATGGAGGACACCGGAAGCTATCACACCCACCTTTATGCTTGAGGGCAGGGTCGGGCCAGCGCCCTGACCTTCTTGGGGACCTTGTCGTGCGCGCTTGAGGCCTTCTTCGAGCCCGGAGTAGTAGCCGCCATAGGCCGCTAGTATTGCTATTATTATGATTACAGCCACCCAAACGCCGGTCCTGGCGCTCTTCGAGGCCTTTGCCAAGTATTAAACCCCCTAAGGCTCAAGTACTGTTCCAAGGTAGGGCTTTTAACTCTTATCTTCACCTTGACATGCGAAGTTAAAAATTATATGGGCATCGATCGCTTCAAGTACCGGTGGTGAGCTTGAAGAAGTTGCTCTACGTAGTCCTCGACGGTGTCGGCGATAGGCCCCATCCGCTACTAGGGGGCAAGACCCCTCTGCAGTACGCCCACAAGCCGAACATTGATAGGCTGGCTGAGGAGGGGGTCACGGGGCTGGTCTACACGGTGGGCGAGGGCATAGCACCAGAGTCCGACGTAGCCGTCCTGAGCATTTTGGGCTACGACCCGTTCGCCCATCATGTTGGGAGGGGCGTGCTCGAGGCCTTGGGGGCTGGCTTCGACTTCGAAGACGGGTGGCTCGCGCTAAGGTGCAACTTCGCCACCGTGGACAGGGACCTTACCATCGTGGACAGGAGGTGCGGCAGGACCCTGACGACGTCGGAGGCAGCCGAGCTCGCCGAGGCGATAAACGAAGAGGTGGAGCTTGAGGGGGCTACCTTCACCTTCAAGAGCACGATAGGTCATCGAGGGGTTCTGGTGATTAGGAGGCTCGATGGACCTCTTTCAAGCAACATAACGAACACGGACCCTGCCTACGAGAGGCTTGGGGGCCTAGGCGTCGCCAAGGACAAGGGCGAGGCCAAGGTGGCCAAGTGCAGGCCGCTCGACGAAAGCCCCGAGGCTGCCATGGCGGCTAGGTTAGTCAACGAGTTCACGGTAAAGGCCATAGAGGTCTTGGATAGGCACCCAATGAACTCCGAGAGAAGGCGCAGAGGGCTCTTGCCAGCCAACGCGATCCTCTGCAGAGACGCCGGTCACGAAAGGCCGAGGCTCAAGTCCATAAATGAGCTCTATGGGCTGAAGATGGCCTGCTTAGCCGAAATGCCCGTCGAGAGGGGGATAGCCATGGCCGCGGGGATGGAAGTTATCTCCATACCGCCCATGCTCGGCAAGGCAGAGGTCGATTACAGGCTAAGGGCCGAGAGCTCCCTCGAAGCCCTGTACAAGTACGACGGGGTCTACGCACACTTGAAGGGCCCCGACGAGCCCGGCCACGACGGGGACCCCCTGCGCAAGGCCAAGTCCATTGAGGACATAGACGAGTACTTCTTCGAGGCAGTGGTCAAGGACCTGAACCTCGAGGAAGTCTTGGTGGTCGTCACGTCAGACCACGCGACCCCCTGCACCTTGAGGGCGCACTCCGATGACCCTGTGCCAATATTAATGGCTGGCGGAGGCGTGGAGCCCGACGAAGTCGACAAGTTCGACGAGGAGTCGTGTAGGAGAGGGGCTATGGGTACGATCAAGGGCACTGAGATAATGTCCATCGCCGTTAAGTACTTGAGGCCTGCGTGAGCGCTTTCTCATAGTCTTGACACCGTGAAGAACAGTTATTCGAGCCCTTCCATCCTTTCTACAAACTTTGAAACCTAACCCTCCCTCTTCCGCTTCACGTTTCGGGGGAAATGCTTTTAGGCCTTGCGCGATTGCTATCTCGATATCGATGCCCATCAAAGCCGTGGTCATGAATTTAGACAGCGTGCTCTTAAAGGTAGACGTCAGCGTGCTCGTCTCTAGGCTCAGGGGCCTGCTTGGCGTCGAGGGCGACTTGAGAGACCTCGTCGCCGAGGCGATCCTCAGCTCTTCCGACAAATCAAAAGCCGAGGAGATAGACAAGATACTGAGCGAGTTCGAGGACAAAACAGCCGAGGAGGCCTCGATAGATCAAGAAGACTTGGAGGCACTGTGCACCCTAAAGGCCATAGGGGTCAAGCTCGGGCTCATCACCTTGAGGAGCAGGAGGAGCGCCGAGAAGGCCATCGAGAAGATGGGGCTCAACGGGTTCTTCGACGTCGTGCTGACAAGAGACGAGGAGCCTGAGAAGGCCTCTCAAATAGCGAGGGCTTGCGATGGCTTGGGCTGTAAGGTCGACGAAGTACTCTACGCTGGCTTCAGTCGAAGCGATGCCATAGCCGGTGCCCAAGTCGGGTGCATGATAGCGACGCCGCACAAGGTCCTCCAAGCTCTTGGAAGGACCATAAACGTAAGCTCTCTCTCGGAAGTGCTCGACAAACTTGAATTCGAAGGCTTCCATGCGTGAAGGAAGCAATCCATTAACATCTCGTGAGCCCCGCTCCGTCCTTGAGATCTCGTGGAGCAGAGCAACCATCGCGAACCAAATCGTATTAATCTAGACTTGGCAGGTTTTTCTCTGGAGGCTATTCTCAGAGGTGGAGCCCATGAAGTTGAGCATCGTTGAGGAGGCGGCGTTCCTGTTGATAAAGAAAGCCTCCATAGTCCTCCCCGCAGACGTCAAATCCTCCCTCCAAAGGGCCTACGAGGAAGAGAACTCGGAGCTGGGGAAGATCCAGCTCAAAGCTATTTTAGACAACGTGGTCGTCGCCGAGCAGATGGGCAGGCCGGTTTGCCAAGACACCGGGATAGTCTCGTTCTTCATCAAAGGTAAGAGCCTAGACTACAAGGGCCTCGAAGAGGCCCTGAGGCGTGCCACTGTAAGGGCGACGAAGGAAGTTCCCTTGAGGCCTAATGCCGTCCACCCCCTGACGAGAAAGAACTCGGAGGACAACACGGGGGCCCACATACCAGGAATCACGTACATATACGAGGACGTAGACCATACAGACTTAGTCGTTGTGTTGAAGGGCGCTGGCTCCGAGAACATGTCGGCCCTTTACATGATCTCGCCGGGTGAGGGCGTGGACAGCGTAAAGCGCGTAGTCCTCGAGACAGTTGTCAGGGCTGGGGGGCAACCCTGTCCTCCGATAGTCGTGAACGTAGGCCTCGGCGGCACCGTGGACTTGACGCTCAAGCTTGCGAAGATGGCGCTGATAAGACCTCTCGGCCTAAGACATCCGGAGGAGGGAGTGGCCAAGCTCGAAGAAGAGCTCTTAGCACTCATAAATTCGACTGGCATTGGACCAATGGGCTTAGGGGGGAGGATAACGGCATTAGACGTGAAGGTCGAGTATGCCCACTGCCACACGGCAAGTCTGCCAGTTGGCGTAAATATTCAGTGCTGGGCCGATCGAAGAGCTACAGCCCGCATTTATCCGGACGGCTCGTGGGAGTTGTTGAGCTAGGAGGTGTTGACATGACCGAATATAGACTTGCTACGCCGTTGAGGGAAGGAGACGTGAGGAAGCTGAAGGTAGGAGACGTCGTCTACGTGTCAGGCATCATCTACACGGCGAGGGACATGGCGCATAAGAGGCTCGTCGAACTAGCGGAGAGGGGCCAGAGGCCTCCGGTCGAGATGGACGGTTCCGTAATTTACCACGCAGGACCGGTCGTTCGAAAGCTTAACGGCGAATGGGAAGTAGTGTCGGCGGGTCCAACGACGAGTAGCAGGATGAACAAGGTGACCCCTCTCCTCTTAAAGTATTACCCAGTGAGGATGATTGTGGGGAAAGGAGGGATGAGTCAAGAAGTTGCGGAGGCATTGAAGGAGCGCGGCGCGGTCTACTGCCACTACACTGGGGGGGCAGCCGTTTTAGCAGCTAAGCGCATAAAGCGGGTGGCAAAAGTAGAGTGGCTGGACTTGGGAATACCCGAAGCCCTGTGGGTTCTCGAAGTCGAGGACTTCGGGCCGCTCATAGTCACG
>Ga0185307_1000410_pt1 | contig 27679 bp, 21 predicted proteins | sample LHCtaG_FD_128010 | JGI IMG/M metagenome (GOLD analysis project Ga0185307, IMG submission 128010) | Hot spring microbial communities from Little Hot Creek, USA to study Microbial Dark Matter (Phase II) - LHC4sed_matched (SPADES... | ecosystem: Environmental > Aquatic > Thermal springs > Hot... | reverse complement strand
ATTACTATAGAGAAAGTATGCTATAGGTTAAGAATTGCTAGTAGCGAAAAGCTTATTCAGAGGATTCTTCAATTAGCAGCGAGAAAAAGTAGGAGTTGAATAGCTTAATGTCGTTGAGAATCTATGAGGATAAGTTTGAAATTGTGTTTCAGCCCCATGGTAGGAGAGGTGCTTTTAGGATAGGTATAAATCTGCTTGAAGCTGCTAAGGGGCTTGGAATTGATGTATTATCGCTATGTGGCGGCAGGGGGTTATGTGGAAAGTGTAAGGTTAAGGTTTTAAGGGGCTATGAATATCTAAACCCATTAAAAGAGTCTGAAGTAAGGTTTTTAACTAGAGAGGAGGTTGGAGAGGGATATAGGCTTGCATGTCTTACATCAATCATAAAACCCCACGAAATCATCATATACATTCCTGAGAGAAGTAGGGTAGGAAAGCAGAGACTTCAAACAGAAGGTTTTGAAGTACCAGTAAAGCCTAATCCACTAGTTAAAAAATACTTTGTAGAGCTTCCCCCACCAACACTTAGAGACCCTAGACCGGATGATCTGAGACTTCTTAACTCTCTACGTGAGCAACATGGAGTTGAAAACGTTGACATACACTACGAATTATTAGCTGAGCTGCCTATAATTCTTAGAGAGGCAAAGTGGAGAGTTACAGCTACAGTATGGGGAAATACGGTAATAGCTTTAGAGCCTGGGGATACTACAAGTAGATGCTTCGGCTTTGCCTGTGATATAGGAAGTACGAAGCTTGCGGGATTCCTCATGGATTTAAACACTGGAAAAGTGGTTTCAGTAGCTGCAAGAATGAATCCGCAAATACAGTATGGGGAAGATATTATAAGTAGGATAACACATGTACTGCTTAAAGGATGGAGTGGATTAAATGATCTTCAGAAAGCTGTTGTTGGAGGTATTAACGAGATTATAGATGAATGCTGTCAGAAAGCAAATGTAAAGCCTGAGGAGATATATGAGACAGTATTTGTAGGTAATACTGCAATGATGATGTTCTTCTTGAAAATATGGCCTCAATACGTTGCATATTCACCATATCCACCTCCAAGATCAGCAGGTATAGATCTACCTAGTAGAACAGTAGGCATTAAAACACATGCTAGAGCTAACCTCCACTATCTACCAACTATAGGTGGATTTGTCGGTGCAGATAATGTTGCAAACATGGTTGTAACGAAGCTTCCGGACTCAAACGATATAGGTATGTGTATAGATATAGGCACTAATACGGAGATAGGTATTGGAAATAGGGAGATGGGGATATGGTATGATTCATGTGCTTCAGGACCTGCTTTTGAGGGCATGATGATTAAACACGGTATGAGAGCTGTATCAGGATCAATAGAGAGAATATCAATAGATATAGAGTCCCTGGAGCCAGTATATAGGACAATAGATGATGAGCCGCCGATGGGTATATGTGGATCAGGACTTATAGATGCATTAGCTGAAATGCTTAAAGCCGGAATAATAGATACAAGTGGAAGATTCAATTCTGAATACTCAAAAATAAGTAAACGTATCAGGCAAGGAGTAGATGGATTAGAGTATGTAGTAGCATACAAGGAGGAAACAAAAGGCAGGATAGATACAGATATAGTTATAACGCAGAGGGATGTTAGAGAGCTTCAGAAGGCAAAGGCTGCAATACATACTGGAGCATCATTAATAATGAGGAAACTAGGAATAACTGAAAACGATATTAAAACACTATATGTAGCTGGAGCCTTCGGAAACTATATAGATCCTGAAAATGCTAGAACTATCGGTATGTACCCTGAAGTACCCATAGAAAGAATAAAATTCATAGGGAACTCAGCAGGTACAGGAGCTAGAATGTGCTTAATATCAAAGGAAGAGAGGGAATATGCTGAATACATAGTGAAAAACAAAATCAAATACTTTGAGCTAGCAGCAGACCCTGAATTCCAAACAGAATTTATAAACTCAACATTTTTACCATATAGAGACTTAAGCAAATACCCCATAACAGCAGAGTATCTACATAGACTTGGAAAAATCAAACAAGTTTAAAATAAGTAATACTATTTACATAGCAAATAAAAATCCGTAGATGATTCTACACAAATTCCAGCTAGATATTCATTAATTGTAATGCTTCACCTATTCATGATGCAGGCTAGTGTAGAACTCTTCTGAGTTTTAGAAGTGATCTATTATTATGCTAGCTTTATAACTGGAAATAATAGTGTTAGTTTTTCTATTTCCCTACAGTTGGGAATTCCTGTTCACCTTCATGTAAGTAAACTCATGAATTTTGAAATTAAGCCGTAAACCGCTTATCTATATCAAAGTGTTTTATATCTAGCATAGCGGGTATAAATCATCTGTAACTATTTTGCATTAAGCTGTATTGCTACAGCTCCTATTATTAGCTATTGATATATCTCCATGTTAAAGTGCTGTTTCTCCAGTAAAAAGCAGTTTCCCATATATTGGGAAATCCTACCCTCCTTAATCCATGGCTTCAACCAACTTAATAGAAATTGGGTTTAGGATTGTGTTAGAAATATTCATACTAACTACAACCATCTAATAAGGTGGGCTTAAGCTGCTGCATTCCATGAATTTAATAGTCAAGTTTAAATATTTGTTTATGGTTTAGGCTGTGGTGATGCTTATTGATGAAAAGATTGTTGTTACTGCTGCTCTTCCCTACTCGAATGGTGAGCTGCATTTAGGACATATTGTCTCAACATATCTTCCTGCAGACATATTTGTTAGATACTTAAGGCATAGGGGTGCTGATGTAGTTTTTGTATGTGGTGGGGATGATTACGGTACACCTATTCTTATACAGGCTGAAAAGGAGGGTAGGAGTCCTGAGGATTATGTTGAGTATTGGCATCAGCAACATATAAGGGATTTTAATGATGCCGGTATAAGTTTTAATCTATACTATAAAACCCACTCTAAGGAGAATATTGAGCTTACCCAGCATTTCTTTAAGACTCTATATGGGAAGGGCTACATATATACTAGGGAAATTGAGCAGTACTATTGTGAATATGATGATAAGTTTTTACCGGATCGATATGTTAGAGGTGTATGCCCATTTTGCGGTGCTTCTGACCAATATGGTGATGGATGTGAGAAATGTGGAAGAACCTATGAACCCATAGACCTTGTAGATCCGCGATGTGCAATATGTGGTAAACCACCACTAAGAAGAAGAAGCGTACACTACTTCCTTAGGCTTTCAGCCTTCTCCAATAAATTAAGAGAATGGCTTGAATCTAATGGTAATCTACAAGTTGATGTTAAGAATTACGTTTTAAGCTGGATTGAAAATGGCTTAAGGGACTGGGATATTACTAGAGATATTAGGTGGGGGGTACCTATACCTCTTGAGGAGGCTAAGGGTAAGGTTCTTTATGGATGGTTTGACAATCATATAGGCTACATAGCATTTACATTAAGATACTTTGAGGATATAGGTATGGGTAAAGATTACGGTAGGGAGTTTTGGAATAAAGCTAAAATATATCACTTTATAGGTAAAGACATTGTCTACCACCACTACCTCTTCCTACCAGCTATGAGAATGGGGGAGGGAAGCTTTAAGCTACCGGATTACATACCTACAAGAGGCCATCTACTACTTCAAGGACATAAATTCTCTAAAAGTAGGGGATGGTATGTAAGCTTAAGAGAATTCCTCAATCTATTCCCAGCAGACTATCTTAGATTCTACCTAGCCCTAATAACACCATACTCCCAGGCTGATGTAAACTTTGACTGGGATGAGTTTCAATCTAAAATAAATAGTGAACTCATAAATAACATCGGCAACTTCATACATAGAACACTAACGTTTACGTGGAGGAGCTTTAACGGTAGGGTTCCTAAGCCAGGCGGCTATGATGAGCTGGATAGTGAAATGCTAATACAGATTAAAGATCTTGAAGTGGACTTAACGAAACTTATGGATAGTTTAGAGTTTGATAAAGCATTAAGGAGGATAATTGAGTTCTCATCGTTTTGCAACCAATACTTCCAGAGGAAGGAGCCGTGGAAAACGGTAGATCCTAACTGTATATATCTAAGCATAAATGCTACTAGAACATTAGCTATAGTTCTAGATCCATTTATCCCATTCTCAATGAGGAAGCTATGGAATATGCTTAACATGCCGGGAAATATACATAATGAATACTGGAGTACAGCATTCAAACTGGAGGTTAGGGAGGGACATGAGATAAGTAAACCGCAGCCACTATTTAGAAGAATTGAGGATGATGAAATTAAGGCTCAGAAAGAAAAACTTAAAACAATTGAAGATAAAAACCAGCTATAAAGGTAAACCATCCTACCTCAATATGGCAGCCTAGGATGTTGGATACAACATGTTAAGCCGCCATAACAAGCCCTATAAACTTAGTAATGTTTACAGCTTAATCCCCAACAACTCCATAATTATCAGTATAGGTTAGGACAGCGTTAAGGCTTCCATTTCATATTGTACGGTAAATTTATAAGATTAAACTAAGCAGTAAGCTTCACCTAATAGAGTTGAAGAGTGGGGCTAGCTTAAACTGTGTAGTGTTAAGCATCTGGGGAATTGAGGCTTAGTTTTGGGACTACTGTGATTATTAGCGCTGCTTGTTTTCAACTATTTTAAATTCTGTATTTACAAATATTCTCTCCTTTTCTAGGAAGTTCAATACTTCCCTCCTTAAGGATTTCTCAAGAGACTCGGGAGGGTGAACTCCACATACGTTATTCCTTTTAATTAATGCTTTTATGAATGCTACAGTGCATATTGCTGTTGGATAGGCTATGTAGCTTGATCCTGGAAGTATTTCATTTATTTGTGTTTGGCTTGGGAAAATCACATAGGACCTCATAAGCGCCTTCTCCCCTCTTACTTTTCCATAATTATCTACGAATAATGCGAAGTAACCCTCCTCAATAACTCTGTCCTCAACTAGCTTTACTACTTCACTTGGTAGTGGAGTATCTGGAAGTATGGAGTACATGAACTTCTTGGGGGAAATCTTCCTTCCCTTGTAGGAGATAGGTTTATCGTCAAATATTCCTATTCTATACAGTGTTCTTAAAACCTCTATGTCACTACCGGCAGCTTTAACATCTAGATTTTTAATTTTTAGAAAGTAGGGTATTGTATATACTTCATCGCTTGAAATAAGATAGGTATTCATTCTGCCGAAGGGCTCCGGAAACTCGTACGGCTCAATTTCGCTGAACGGCTCTTTAAACATGAATTTCCCATTACGATAAATTAAGCTTTTAGAAGCTACATTAAACATTTCTGCTTTAGACCATGGAAGAACAAATTCACTCCCCCTCTGCTCCTCCAAGGTCTTAATTGATACTGTTTCAACTCTATCAAGCTCCTCAGAGTTCTCCCTAGCTAGTAGGTTTGTTAATCCTGGTGATGCTCCAGCATTTATTAGGGCGAATAGATTATTCTTCTCAAACCTATGGTTAAGATGAATCTGCTCAGCTATTCTAGATCTTCCCCCAAAACATGCAAGATCTATATAGCTTACTCCAGCTTTTAACGCTATATCCATTACCTTAATGTTTAAGGGATACTCTTTATCACCAATATGGTGTGAAGTAGGTAGTGCGTTTACGACTAAATCATAGTTCCTCAATTCACCATAGATATCATCTCTTAAAACATCATATTCCCTTACAATAAATCCCTCCTCATCCCCCATTAAGAAAGCCTTAATTCTCTTCACATTCCTATCTATACATAATACTTCATCTGCTATCTCCCTACTTCTCAATATACGTGCAATGGTGGAGCCGACAGCACCACATCCCAGAACCGCTATTCTCATATAGATCACCAGTACATTTAAACATTTATCCCCATTATAACCTATTAGGAAACCACTATATATGGATTGCTACCTTTAACAATCTTATAAATATAGGAATATATTATTCCAGAATTATGTAGACATTGATGTTTAAATATTTCCTAATTTGTATTTTAAGTTGATAAATGTAGAAGACTGAATGAATATTAGCAATATAGTGGATACGGCTCCATTAAGGTTTATAATTCCCTAGATAATTTATAGCTATGGAGTTTAAAATAATTAAAGATTTAGGTATAGCTCTAAGTAGGGATCTGCATGTAGTAGTACTTACTGGAGCAGGTATTTCAGCTGAAAGTGGTGTTCCAGTATTTAGAGGAAAAGGATCTATGTGGGAGAATCCTACTGCGAGAAGACTTGCCTCACGTGCTTATCCGCCCTGGAATAATAGGGGTACATGGGAGTTTTATGAGTGGAGGAGGCAGCTTGTTGCTAAGTGTAGCCCTAATGCTGCTCACTATACCATTGTGGAAATGGAGTCCTTCTTTAAGAGGTTTTGCCTAATAACTCAGAATGTAGATGGGCTTCATAGACGTGCTGGAAGTAGAAATATAGTTGAGCTTCATGGAAACATGTGGATGGGAAGATGTTTAAAAGATGGGGAAATCGTTGAGTTACCTGAAACTCCATTAAAATCTATCCCCCCACTTCACTCATGCGGGGAGGCTTTAAGACCACATGTAGTTCAGTTCGGAGAGCCTGTTCTGGATTTTGATAAGGCATTAAGAGAAGCCATGATGGCTAACCTATTCTTCGTTATAGGTACTTCAGGTGTTGTTTCCCCAGCACGTGACCTACCCTTAATAGCGTTAAGAATGGGGGCTAAAGTTATAGAAATTAATCCTGAAGAAACAGTTTTAACACCATACGTAACAGTATCAATAAGAGGTAAAGCTGCTGAAGTACTTCCAAAAGTTTGGATGGAAATCCTAAAGTTAGCTAAATGAACGGCTAGAATATTAGCAAGGTTGAAATAGGTTTAATTTCCATCCATTATCCGGAGAGTCTTTAGGATTAGCTAGCATTGCTTTACGAGTTTGCTGTGAAACTATATTATAAGTGTTAGCTATTCGAAGCTCATTAGGCTTTATAGTTGTCTAAGCCTTTGAAAAGCCATGAAAAGTCCGGGTAATCTACTCTTCCATCAATTCTTTCAGCTAGTGCTTGAGCAATTATAGGTAAAGCTATGGTTGCATCACAGTAGCATTGAATATTTCTACCTTCCTTAGTCTCCTTACCCCAGCTTATAGCTTCCTCAAAGGTTGCGCCTGAAAGCCCTCCCCAGTGGGGTGCGTCTGTTGTTATTTGAATAGCGTATTTATGTGGATACTCTAGTTTACCTCCTTTAACTATGCCTACAGCTGCTGTTAGTAGCTGTGCGAAGTCTTTAGGTACTCCACCACCAATATATATTACACCTGTTTTACTGCTTCTTAACCCTATCTCAGTCAGCTCATCGAAATCCTTCATCTGATCAACAACAACATTCCTTCCATCAATCCTCCTACTTAAAACTGCTGCTACACCATACTCACTATCTACAAGAGCTGGACTGAATACAGGTACTCTATGCTTATAGGCTGTAGCCAGTATGGAGTCTATATTCCTCTCAAATAGGAATTTACCGAAAAGCATACAGAACTCTCTAGATGAGTATGGATAATTATCCTTTAACGTATTTATGAATCCTCTTATAAGATCAGTTACCTCTCTATATTTCAATCCATCAGTAAAAACATCGTAATATCTGAACACGCTATATTTAAACAGCTCTTCATCGTCTACAAGCCAATGTCCCTGATAGTATCCGTGAAGCGAATCCTGTATATCCTCAGATATATTGGCGCCTGTGGAGATAAGAACATCTATGTATCTTCTCTCTATTAGCCACTTAACGATTTTCCATTGACCTGTAGTACTCATAGATCCAGCTAAGCCCATTATAATTGTTAAATCCCTACTTCTAAGCATATCAATCCAGACCTCAATAGCTTCCCCAAGTTTTCTACCTTGAAAACCGGTCTTAGACATTTCAGATAGTAGTTGAGAAATAGTTTTAGGAGTTTTAACTTCAATAGCTTCCAGCTTCCTAGTAAGATATGGGTTTTCACCCATATTAATGCAGGACTTCATAGCAATTGCTTGTTAGCAAACTTAAAAACTTATCTACTAGCTAGATAATATCGTTAAGTCAGCATGTAGTAAGCTATAGGGTTTAAGACCTAAACTAACCGGTCAATAGAGTGTTAAAATTAAATATCTGGTAATCACCTGTAATCTATGATGAAGCGATGATTGTAAGTAGGTTTAGCTTAGAGTTGTTCTTGAATTGGAGAGAAAAGTTTATTAACCTAATTTTTCCGATAGAAATGGTGTTTATTGAAGTTGCCAGCATATATGCTGGTAACGTATGGTAGTGTATTGAAACCCGTTTTAATATTAAGCTATCTCTTTAATGGTGGTCTATAAATTGGAGTATGATGTAGAGCTAATAAATATTACTAAGAAATACGGTAATACTCTAGTTCTCTCTAATATATCTTTAAGTGTAAGAAGTAATGAGTTTTTCTCTATTCTTGGACCTAGCGGCTCAGGGAAAACAACTATTCTTAGAATAATTGCTGGGTTAGTGAAGCCTGATGATGGGGTAGTGAAGATAAAGGGTGTTGATGTAACTTATCTACCGCCGTATAGGAGAAGGGTTGGAATGGTTTTCCAGCATTTAGCTCTATTCCCCCACCTAACAGTTTTTGAGAATATAGCTTACAGCTTAAGAATTATGAAGATGCCTGAAAACGAGGTTAGGAGGAGAGTAAGGGAATACTTAGAAGTTGTAAATCTACCATGTGAAGTATATGCTAGTAGGAAAATTAATCAGTTAAGTGGAGGGCAGCAGCAGAGGGTTGCTATAGCGAGAGCGTTGGTTATGGAGCCTAAAGTCCTATTGCTTGATGAGCCTTTAGGATCTCTAGATTTTAAGTTGAGGCAGCATATGATGCTTGAACTTAAAAAGCTTCAGAGAACTGTAGGAACAACATTTATCTATGTTACCCATGATCAGGAGGAGGCTTTAATAATGTCTGATAGGATAGCGGTGTTGAACAATGGGAGAATAGAGCAGATTGGAAGTCCATCTGAAATCTATGGAAAGCCTAAAAACAAGTTTGTAGCTTCATTTATAGGGGAGACAAACTTTATTAATGGTAAGCTTATTGGTGATGAAGTGTTTGTAAGCAGCTTCGGGTATGTAAAAATACCTAAAGTAAACACAGCTCTAAACGGTAGAGCAGTATTATCTATTAGACCTGAAAGAATAAGGATTGGATTAAGTCTTGAGGGATTAGATAACATATATAAGGGGGAGATTGAGGAGAAAATATATACCGGTAGCTACGTATATGTTAAGGTAAAGGTCTCAGCAGATACATGTATAAAATGCTTAGTTCCAGTTACAGATGTTGAAAACCTAGGGCTTGATGAGGGAATGAATGTAGCTATAGGATGGAACAAGCAGGATATAATTGGGATTTTTGAAGATTGAAATGGGGATTTTAAACCATATATGGATTCGTAGAGCTTCACTATATATCTTAATTCCATCCCTATCCTTCCTAGCCATCTTCTTCTATACTCCATTCATAATAGTTCTCCTATACAGTATTGGGGTTATAGGACGTGATGGAGTTATTAATTTAACCCCTACATTTAACTACTTTATTGAGGCTTTGAATCCACTATATCTAAGAGTAATTCTAAACAGTCTATATCTAGCTGCATTAACGACAATTTCATGTCTAGTTATAGCTTATCCTGCAGCCTACTATATTGCATTAAAAACATCATATAGGTTAAGAAGCCTACTGATAGTTGCAGTTGTACTTCCATACTGGATTAGCTTTCTACTTAGAACATATGCGCTTATGACTATACTTTCATCTTTAAACATGCTTTTCACATATCAAGCAGTAATAATCGGAATGATATATGACTATCTCCCATTTATGATTCTTCCACTCTACGTAAATCTTGAAAAGCTTGATAAGTCCCTTCTAGAAGCTTCATACACGCTTGGAGCTAGCCCTATTAAAACATTCTTTAAGGTAACTCTACCACTATCGATACAGGGAATTGTTGCTGGATGTATTTTAGTATTTGTTCCAGCAACTGGGGAATTCATAGTTCCCTACATGCTTGGAGGCATATCAGTAACTACGATAGGAACATTAACTTGGGATTTATTTCTTAAATTTCATAACTGGTGGAGGGGGGCTGCACTCTCAATAATATACATATTCATAGTACTTGCAATACTAATAATATACGTTAAGAAAGTAGGTGGAGTGGAGCTATGAGCATAATCGATAAGTTAATGAGGATCCATACCTTATCAATACTCCTATTCCTCTACTCCCCTATAGCTATTGTGGTTTTATCATCATTTAATGAGTGTAGAGAATTTTCAAGCTTTAAATTCACTACGAAATGGTATGAATCCCTAATTCAAAACAGTACTATATGGAAAGCATTTAACAATAGCTTATCAGTAGCTATGCTATGTGCATTAATATCTGTTGTTTTAGGCTTTCTATCTGCCTATGGATTATTAAGAACAAATACAATATTTAAATCAAGTATAGAATCTATTCTCTACATACCTATAATCATACCTGAAATAACTGAGGCATTATCGCTACTTCTATTCTATAATTTCCTCTCATTCCCATTAGGATTTTTCTCCGTACTGATAGGCCATATCGCATTCAGCATATCCTTCGTATTTGTAGTTTCTAAAGCTAGACTAGCGGGATTTGATAAATCTCTTGAGGAGGCATCCATGACTCTAGGAGCTAACCAAATCCAAACATTCATTAAGATAACTCTACCACTCTCAGCACCTGGAATAGCTGCAAGCGCACTTCTAGCCTTCACCCTTTCATGGGATGACTTTATAAAAACAGTTTTCACTACGGGACCCGGATTCCAAACCATACCTCTAGTAATATGGTCTCAATCAGCTAGGGGAGGGGTAAGCCCTGAGCTTAACGCATTAACAAGCTTAATGCTAATAATATCAATAACCCTATCATACCTATACGTAAAAATGATGAGGAAATAACACTTAACTACTCTACATAAACTCAGTAAATACACATTACTCAAATCATCAGTGGAAGAAATTGTAGTATAGAAATTATTGTTTACTTCCTGCATTTAGCTAGAGAATTAAAGACTTAATAAATAGAGGTATTTCAGTTTAAACCTACAGCTATGTAAATATATTTAGGTCTTAACATTAAGCTGAATATAAGTTTGTAATATCCTCAATATGAAAAGTTTATATACTTCTAGTATAGGTTATGGTTGTGAGTAATGGAGTTAATAGAAGAGGTTTTCTTAAAATAGCTATTACAGGAGCTGTAGGCATTGCTTTAGGTTATGGTGCTGGATGGCTTCTAGGATCATCAGCAAACCAAGCGAAAATAATGGAGTTAATGAGGGAGATTGAGGAGTTAAAGAGTTTAAAGATTAAGCCTACCCATGAAGGAAGAATTAACGTTTATAATTGGTCATACTACATAAATGAGGCTCTTCTAGATGTTTTTGCGGGGAAAATTGGAATATCTAGGGGGGAGATAACATATGATGTTTTTGAGGATCCTGCTGAGCCTCTAGCAAAGCTGGAGGCTGGGAGGAGCGGCTATGATCTAGTTATTCTACCTGACTATTGCACATACTATGCTATTAGAAGAAATTTACTGAGGGAGATAGATTTAAGCTTAATTCCTAACTTTAAGTTCGTAGATGAAGAGTTTAGAAATCCACCCTTTGATCCTGGAAATAGGTACAGTATAACTTATATGTGGGGAACAACGGGATTTGCATGGAGGAATGATCTAGTTCCTGAAGGCGTAACAAGCCTAAGACAAATCTTCGATCCTAATGTAGGATTTCTTGAGAAATATAGGAGGAAGATAACGATGCTTGAAGAAGCTTTAGAGGTTGTGGTTTCATGTAAGGTATTTCTCGGAAGAAGCATTGATGATTGGAGTGATAAAACTTTAGAGGAGGTTAAGGAGGTTCTTAAAAGACAGAAGCAGTATATAGCAGCTTATGCTGGGACAAGTGTATACTATGAAGGACTTTCAAGCGGCGCTATTTATGTCGCTCATTCATATAATGGAGATATAATACGTTTATGGAGTGATAGACCGGAAACTAGGGATAAGGTAAGGTATGGAGTTCCGGAGGAGGGTGGAACTAAATGGACTGATAACTTCTGTATACCAAAGGATTCACAGCATCCAGTTGCAGCACATGAATTCATAAACTTCCTCCTCGACCCCGTAGTTGAAGCCGTAAACTCAACCTATATAGGATATGCAAATCCAGTATCAGCATCAAAACCCTTCATTCCCGAACATATTTTAAATGAGCCGGCAATATATCCGCCAAGTGAAGTTATGGGGAGGCTATGGTTTCTCCCAATGCTAAAAGAGGAGGAGAAGCGGAAACTTGACTCTCTATGGGAGGAGGTTAAAATTTCATAGCTAACCATTAATATAAATTGTTAATCTTCTTTAAACCCTCAGCTGCAGTAGCATGTATTAAAATATTAGATCTTTACCTCCCTCACCGTATCTAGGAGAAGCTCAACTTCATGAATGGTGTTGTAGAAGTGCGGTGATACTCTTATAACTCCCGGTCTTGACGATACTTCAATCCCTCTTTTACTTAGATAACTTCTAATTAAATCATGTTTTTCAGCTTTAAAAACAACTATTCCAGCTTTACTACTACGTGGAGTTATAACTTCATAGTTTAAATCCACTAATCCATCTATTAACTTATCTATAAGCTTCTCCGTATATACGTATTTCCTCGGCATTTCATGTCTTAATGCAAACTCCAATGCTGCCTTACCGCCGTAAAGCGATATTTCAGACCATGTCCCCATCTCAAATCTTGAAGCATCCTCAGAGAATTCGGCGTTGAAAATATTAAATGGAGAGCTGAAAACATTACTCCATCCATCAATTTTTCTTTTAACTACATTATTCCTAACCCCATGCCAGCTTAAAACTGCTGGCTTTAAGACTTCTAAAGCTTCTCTACTAACATATAGGTAGGCAACACCATGTGGACCCATAAGCCACTTATAAAGCCCAGAAACTAAAACATCTATACCTTCACGCTTAACATTAACATCAACTACACCTAATGCTTGAAAAGCATCACAGATAATTATGGCTCCATGCTCATGAGCTATCCTAGCTATCTCCCTAATATTCTCCCTATATCCTGTTATCCATGAAACATAATCTACAACAACAGCTACAGTATTATCATCTATTTTCTCCTCATACTCCTCTAAAGGTACATATCCGCCTCTAGGATTTACAAAAACAACCTCACTAATTAATCCCTTACTCCTTAATGTAAGCCATGGATAAATATCCGTAGGGAAATTTAAGGGGCTAGTAACAACTCTCCCCTTAAACGGTATTGAAACTGCAACTACAGCTATTCCTGTTGAAACATTTGGAATAATAGCAACCTCATCAGAATCTGCACCTATAAGCTCTGCAAACAGCCTCCTATTCTCATAAACTTTTAATAGAACATCATCCCATGGCTCCCCATCATTAATATATAAATCTAAAAAATCCCTCATAGCATTATAAACATCAACAGTTAAAGGTCCAGCACCAGCATTATCAAGATATGCATGATACTTACCTAAAAGAGGAATTCTAGATCTAACATCGTTAAGCCATTTAGGGAAACTCATAAAATCTAGAGGATTAAGATATATAATAAGTTTACGGCTGAATGTTAAATAGTTAATTGATGCTTTTAACACTCTCCACAATTAAAGTCTTATTCCCAACTTCTCCGCTTAGACTTCATCATACCAAGCTCTGAGCTATGCTAAGTCAGCCTAGATATGGTCATATCTCCAAATACCGGAACGCTTCTCGATTTATTTAAGTCTTTAACGTTTAAGCTGCATATAACTCTTAAACCCTAATAATAAATCTAAATACAGGCTTAACAGTGATTCACAATTAAAATTGGGGAGCTCCCCCGCTGAATTTATGTAGAGTTAGCATTAACCCTATAAGTATACCAGCTTAACGGTACTGCTAACTAAAGAAAATATTTATTTCAGTATTGCTTACTAGTTTTGAAATGAAGATAGAGCCATTAAGCTCGGATTCTATGGGAGCTAGAAGCATGGCTACATTTATTGAGACAAGAGATTTAAGGATTATAATTGATCCTGGTGTAGCTCTCGGCCCATATAGGTATGGATTACCACCACATCCACTAGAATGGGAGAAGATGGAGAGGGATTGGAAAACAATAGTTAAGTATGCTAGGAGGGCAGATATAATTATCATTACCCACTACCATTATGATCACCATAATCCATGGAATGATCTTGAAATATTTAGAGATAAAATACTTATAGTAAAGGATCCTAATAACAATATAAACTATAGCCAGAAGAGAAGAGCCTACTTCTTCCTGGATCAGATTAAGAGAATACCTAGAAAGGTAGAGGTTGCTGAAGGCTTTAAAATACATACTGGAGAAACTGAGCTAGAAATCTCTAGAGCAGTATTTCACGGTGTAGATTCTAAGCTAGGCTATGTGGTTGAGGTTTATATAAAGGATGGATTGGAGAGCTTTCTATATTCAAGCGATGTTGAGGGGCCAAGCCTAGATGATCAGCTATCGTTTATTATTGAGAAAAAACCTAAAGTAGCTATGATCGATGGACCTATGACGTACATGCTTGGATATAGATACTCTACTAAAAGCTTAGAGGCTTCAGTAAGAAACTTGTTAAGGCTTACGGATACCAATATAGACTACATAATTTTAGACCACCACTTACTAAGAGATCTTACGTGGAGAGATAAGCTAGCAGAAGTAATCAGTAATGCTGAGAATAGGGGAATTAAGATTTTAACATCAGCTGAGTATGCTGGGAAAAATCTAAACATGCTTGAAGCTAGGAGAAAAGAGCTTTACGAAACATATCCTGTTAAACCATCAGAAATGAGGAGGTGGAATGTTGGGGATTGAAGCTACTAAGTGAAGACTTATAGCTAAGTTTAAAAGCATTATAGATGTATACTATTGTGGTTTTAATGAGGATAGGTGTTGAAGGTTTTAGCTTTGATGCTGCACACTATACTACAGGTATAACTGAGAAGTGCCTTAATATTCACGGCCATACGTTTAGGGTTGATGTTGAGGTTGAAGGTGAAATTAGTGGGGAGACAGGTATGGTTATTGATTTTGGGCTAATTAAGGCAATTGTGAAGCAAGTTCTTGAGGAATGGGATCATAGCGTAATCATACCTAAGCCGGATCTAGATAAGATCAGGATTGAAGGCCCATTTAGAGTTAAGGTAAAAGTTATTGATGAACCTGCTGCAACAACAGAATATATTGCTCTAAACATAGCGAAGGAAATCGGTAAACAATTAAATTTAAAGGTAAGGGTTAAAGTATACGAGGGATTTAGAAACTATGCTGAAGCAACATTTAGTAGAACAGCATAAATCTAGTTACTACTACCAGCATCTCTACGCCTTAAACTTATTACAAATCTTTAAGTTAACTAAATCTATATCATGAGTTTCGTAACGAATCTCCCTAATAATGTTAAACCGTATTGACATAGCAAATTTAAATACCCACTACTTTACCCATAGCTTATTTGCTCTAAGCCTATAGTAGTCTTCTCTAGCTTTGTCAACTAGGAAATCAATAGCTTCCTGAATGGATGGATTACTATTGAATTCATATAGAAGATTACTAATAGCTTCATGGTAAAGCTTTATTTCAATCAATCTTATGTTTGCTAACCTTAATAATTGGTTTCTTAAACTTGTATTAATAGGGTTTTTATCCATAACTAACCCTGGACATTTACCTAATGCTTTACTATACACATCAATATCGATGGCTTTACCATTCCTCGTTACATATACGAATGGATAAAATCTACATGTTAATGGCTTAAATTCATGGATAGAGCATTTACCATTATCAAGTAGGAATACGCATTTATTCATATCTTGCCTTAATGCTAAACAATACTCCCTCCTTCTAGTCTTAATTGACGGAATACTGCTTGAAGGGCCTTCATGAGGCTTTAAGAATTCTTCAGGTTTAAAATCGCCATAGTATACAATACGGAAAACATCAAGATGCGTTACAGGAACCCAATAGATCCTGCAGCATTTACCATCCATTCTACAGGTGAATCCAACCATACAATAATACTCTACAATATGTCTAACTTATAAAATTAATTCCAAAGCTAATACGCCTTAAATAATACCAAGCTAATTGTAATCCAATTTACTCCAGCAACCAATATAGTTAGTGTTAAAGTAGATCATTAATTCAGCTCAGCATTCCGATGTAAATATATTAAATTTATTTACATATGTACTTCCCCCAAATTTCGATTGAATCATCTTAACATGGTTAAGATGTATATGTATGCTTTAAATCATTTAATACATCTTCAACTTTACTTATGGTTTCATCATATTCCCTCCACGTATGAGATGTTGATGTATACCATCTACCGTATGGACTGTGTGAAGTGAAAACCCCTCTTATGAGGAGGGACATGAAGAATCTCTTATACATATCCTTATTGATTTGAGCTGTATCCCTATAATTTTTTATTTCCCTCCCCGTAAAGTATATTTGGAATATTGAGCCAACATATCCAATAAAGACATTAATGTTTCTAGATGTAAAAGCATCTTTAATCCTACCTACAAATTTCTCAGTTGCACTGTTTAGCTTAGAGTATAAGTCGCTATTAGCCTCTATTTCTTTAAGTATTGCATATGTTGCTGTCATAGTTAACGGATTTGTTGTAAATGTTCCAGCAATCGCACATCTTGGATTTTTAGGATCTGTAACCCTCATATATTCCTCTCTACCACATACTGCTCCTATAGGTAGTCCACCACCAAGAATTTTACCGTAGACAGCTATATCAGGTATAACCCTATAATATTCCTGAGCACCACCTTTTGAAAGCCTAAAACCAGTTATAACCTCATCAAATATTAATGGTATACCATGCTTCTCTGTCTCCTCCCTTATTTCTTCTAGAAAACCTTCTGCTGGAGGTAGAACACCACTACCTGTATTTACTGGAGCTATTAGAACAGCTGCAATATCCTCCCTGTTCTCTCTAATTTTTCTTTTAAAGTGATCTATATCATTCCAGTGGGATACTATAATATTACCAGCATAGTCCTCAACCATTCCCTCACTACCCGGTACTGGATTTGGGTTTTCATACGAGCCTACTTTATCAAGTTGAGGTGTTACACTTACCCATGCTTCTGATGAGTAGCCGTGGAATACTCCTTCAAACTTTAAAATCTTCCTCCTACGAGTATATGCACGTGCAATTCTAACAGCATACATTACAGCTTCAGTACCTGTATTACAGAATTTTATACTTTCAGCGCACGGAACCATAATTCTCATCAGCTTAGCAACCTCAAGCTTTATTGTGTTGGGTATACCGTAGACTAATCCATTATCTATCTGTCTTTTTAAAGCCTCCAATACCGATTTAGGTCTAGCATGTCCAAATAGTAGAGGACCCCAAGCCATTACGTAGTCTATATATGCATTACCATCAACATCCCATATCCATGCTCCATCCCCCCTCTCTATATAGAATGGATATGGGCTAAACCATCTAACCTGACTTCCAACCCCTCCAGGAATGTACTTACTAATTTCCTTATGTATTTCATAGGATCTATACGTTTTCTCCATGTATTTATTAATTAAATCATCAATCAATAAACCACCAAACCACTAATCTAGAAGTTAATTTAAGGTTTTCTACTATTTAAGTTAAGCCAGCATATAGCTGGGTTTAACAATACTTATTGAAGGCTACTACTTCAGTATCTTAACCAAAAATCATTACAAACGCATACTTAGATAAGCTTTATTGAAGTTTAACTAGTTATATTATTTCGTTACATGGCTGAGGCTTAGGGTTTAGGTTTTGCCATGGGGCTTACTTCCAATTAGGCTTCTGGAGCTATGTGAAGCACAACTCTAATAAGACTAATTCAACCATCTTCTAATCATATCTAATGATGAAGTATCTATAGCCTTGAAGCTAAACCATAATTACCGTCCAAAATCGAGAAAAATATAAAATGGTTGGAATTAAGTTATTTGGTGAAGTAAATTGATAAATCACTAATATAGATTTGATGAATCCTTCAAGAAAGGATTTTACATTTTTACCTAAAACGTTATGGTTGTAGCCTCCTTCAAGAACTGCAAATCTTCTATCCTGGCAATTCCTTAAGCTCGCATCCTTAACTAATTGACCAATAACCTTATAATCTTCAATCTCAAAAATCCACCCAATCATCTTTAGCTCTGTCAAAGCCTGCTAATACCCCTACAATATTGTAGTCTACCTTTTCATCTAGGAATTACATAAGACCATTTATTTGATGCCCCCTACTTCCGCTTGATAAGTCATAAAGCATTAAATTTCATAGTTATTAACTTATAAGCTCTAGTTTTCTCTACTCTATAATATTTTGGTGGACAGCTTACTATCTGGCTGTTAGATTGATTTGGCTTGAATAATGCTGTATGATTATTGTGGGTTTATTAACTTGTACAATCTATCTTTTAGCAGATTTTAATCATTATATCGGTAATGTCTGTTAATAGCCTTCATTACCAGTAGCTATTCTGAAAGTACTTGATTTACTATTGAAATAAATTCTTCATCAGAAATAGGTCCCTTCTTCTCTATTGATTTATCCTTAACCATTTTGAGGATCTGGTTTATATGCCTATCTGTTACATTAATTCCTAGTTGTTTTAGCTTCCACTCTACCGAGTGTTTTCCACTTTTCTTCCCCAGCACTATTCCTCTCTCACCACCAACTAGCTCTGGTGGATAAGGCTCAACAGATGGGGGATAACTTATTAGCTGTAGTACTGTAACTCCGGATTCACGCTTAAATATAGTATCTCCAACTATAGGCTTATTTGGAGGTATTTTAACCCCACTTAACTCCTCAACAAGCTTCGATACCTTCCTCAGCTTCCCATAATTTAACCCGGTATCTCTACCGTATAGAAGTAGTAGCGCTAATGAAACTTCAGCAATATCAGTATTACCTGATCTCTCACCTATTCCATTAACACTTACATGAATCCATTCAGCACCTGCCTTTACAGCAGCTATTGAGCAGGCTGCTGCCATACCGAACTCGTTGTGGCAGTGGATATGAACTGGTACTTTCACCCACTCCTTCAACTTTCCAGTTAGGTAAAATATGGCTTCAGGTGAGGCTACACCAAGCGTATCAGCAATAACAACCTCGTCTGCATGAGCATCATAAACAGCTGTCGTGTAGGCTTTCTTAAGGAAGCCCAGATCCGCCCTCGTCATATCGACAGCGAAGAAAGCTACTTTAAGTCCATGTTCCTTCGCGTATGTAATTGCCTTAACAATTCTTCCAAGAACGCCCTCCTCAGTTAGGCTGTAAGCCTTCATCTTAAATGGGCTAACTGCAATTTCGCAAATTACTGATTCAACATCTAAATCTAGGCAGGCATCTATATCCCCTATAGCACATCGGCAAAACCCCCAAACCCCAGCTTTAAGTCCAAGCCTTACAATCTCCTTAACAACCTCCCTATCCTCATCAGAAACAACAGGCATACCTGCCTCAATTCTCTGAACACCTAACTCATCTAGCGCTTGAGCTATACGTATCTTATCAGACTTTCTGAAAACAAATCCTGGAACCTGCTCACATCCCTTAAGGTGCGATCATAAATACCTATCCTATCCGGTAACGTAAACCCTCCAGCAATATCCTCAATAAAGTTGTAGTGGCTAACCCATACATACCCTATAGAGCTCATCCACCTCCCTAAATCCAATAGGGATATTAACTTAAACTTTCCCCTCAATATCGTCAACTTCCATGAACTACTGACTAGTTAGAGATTATAGCTAATTTTATTAATGTCTGAAGAATAGACTGACTATAAGATAAACTACTAGGATGGCTAATAGGCTTAACGACAAATAAGTTTATTAATCATTCTGAAGCAGATATCCATGTAGTATATGTAGCGAGTAGTTAAAATACATTTCAAGCCATTAACTAGTTAACAGCTTCAGAAAACTTTACAGTATCATGAAATATTTAAACTCTACATATTATCTAAGTCCATAATATGGACAGTAACTCCTCAAGACTCTGGAATTCACTCAAAAACTCCTAAACTGCTAAAACCTAACTGACAATGTTTGTAGCAATGTAGAAAAATTTATAAAGATTTGGATCTGCTGATGTGTATGATTGAAGTGATGTTATTTGGGCTTGGGATGTTTGTTGTCGGCATTGTTTCAGCTATGATTGGGGTTGGCGGAGGCTTCCTAATGGTTCCAATATTTAATCTAATTCTCGGCTTTACAGCTCATAAAGCTGTAGGTACAAGCAGCTTTGCAATATTTTTCACAGCTCTATCAGCAAGTATAGCGTATTTCAGACAGGGGAGGATTGATAGGGTTGTTGGTGTAATTTTAGCTGCATTAAGTATTATTGGTGCAAGCCTAGGAGCTTACACTACAAAGCTCTTCTCCTCAATAGCTTTAACACTGCTTTTCGGCTTATTCTTAATGTTTATCTCACTCTACATGGTGTTTACAGCTAATAAAGAGTTTAGAGGTAGGTTTAAGGGGGGTTTAAAAAGAGTTGTTGTAGATAGGGATGGTGAAAAATTTGAGTACTATGTATCATTAGGATTTAGCCTATTTGTTGGTTTTCTAGCTGGATTTATTGGTGGGTTTTTCGGTGTTGGTGGTGGGATTATTGTTGTTTCACTTATGGTTATACTTATGGGTTTACCAATACATATTGCTGTAGCTACATCAATGTTTACAATGATATTTACGTCAACATCAAGCCTAATAACACATTTAAACCTGGGGAACGTTGACTTAACCTACGGTATAACAGCAGGTTTCTTCATAGCGTTTGGGGCGCAAATAGGAGCATACATAGCTAAGAAGACAAAGCCTAAACAGCTGAAGAGAGCCTTCGGAGTATTCCTGCTTCTCATAGGCTTAAGAATGACTTTACAGCCAATACTATCCATTACATGATGTCGTGAAAATAATAGTTTATTGTTGGGGAGGCTTAACCATAAAGTATTCATAATCATTAACTTATCAATAACAGGTTCTAAAGCCTCCTAGCTAATCCCATAATTAGTAGAGCTACTATTATAAACATCACCATACATATTGTGAAAACCATTATGTAGCTTCCAAAAACATCAAATATGTATCCTGCAAATGTTGGTCCTAGCGTTCCCCCAATTCCAAAGGCTGTAGCAATAGTTCCTAGTATGCTACCTATATGCTTAAGCCCGAAAAGCTCACTAATTAGAGGAGCATACATAGCCATCCATCCACCATAGAAAAAGCCGAAAAACACCGCAAAAATAGGTAGTAATACATATCTTCCAGTAAGAAGAAATGGTATAAGCAGCCCCTCAATTAGACAGCATAAGGCAAAGGTGTTGGCCTTCCCAATCCTATCCGACACAAACCCCATAACAACTCTTCCAGGTACACTTGAAACCCCAACCAGCCCCAGCCAGTATGATGCTGTTAGGGGATCTACACCAATATCTATGATGTAGGGAACCATATGTACTAAAACTATGAAGAGAGCGAAGCAGGCCATAACATAGCTGAAGTAAACCACTTTGAAAATCCATGTTCTTAAAGCTTCACCCAACGTCTCCCCCCTATAAAGCTTAACACTATTAGATGTATTCATTAGGCTTCTATATGTATTGTTTATAATGATCGTGGCAAACGCGATTATAAGCATTGAGAATATACTGCTTACTATGAAGGCAGCTCTCCAGCCATAAATACCTATGATATATGTCAGGAATGGAGCCATTACCAGCTGTCCAACCCCAATTCCTGAAGTTGCTATCCCTACTGCTAATCCGCTTTTCGATGTAAGCCTCCTTATAACTGTCGACATAGAGGATAAATATATTGGACTAAAGCCAAGCCCTAACATCACGCTAAACGTAAAGTACAGCTGCCAAATTGATGATACAATACTACTTAGCATCAAGCCTAAACCAACTAAGATACAGCTAACAGCCATCAGCTTACCAGGACCATGCTTATCATAAAGCCTCCCTATTGGAATAACGGTCACCGTATATGTAGCCATCATTACTGCATGAATTGATGATACTGATCCACGCAACCATCCAAACTCCTCAATAAGAGGCTTAAGGAAAACACCATAAATATAAAGTATACACTCAATAAACATCACGAAAAACGCAGCTATAACTACAGACCATCCGTGAAGACAAAGGCTACTACGACTATTCATAATCATCTAGATACCTTAAAATTTAAATCTTACGTTAAGATAGGAATACATCAATTTAGCCTTAAACTTCATAAGTTTACAGCTGGAATTAACGTATGGATATATGTCTGTTAGCTTGGCTTTGCAGTATTCACATAGTAGTATAAAGTATAGATGAAGGGAAAACTACTAGCCTACGTTATTCCAGCTGCTCTTTACCACATACTAGCTTTACAGTATTAGTTGACGCACTCCACAACTAAAGTTGGGGGCTTCCCGCCGAATCCATGTAAGAAAACCGTCAAGTTAATATGTAGCAGCTCATGGAGTTAAGCTTAACTTGACAACGTTAGACAGTAACTGGCATCCTGGGAATTTATGGTTTGATGTTACTGTAGCTGTATATAGTTTATAACTGGAGAATATAATTAATAGAATCTATCAGCCTTACAGCTACCGTTCTGGTCTAGTGTAAACTTTCATTCATTCCCTCCTCATATCATGGGAGGGCTTTAGGGGTGAACGGATGAAGCCCCCACATCCCTCCGGTACTTGTGTAATAGGTTCTTACTGCTATCACGTCTCTATCCTCTTCCAATCCGCATGTAGGGCACATCATCAGCCTACACCCATTCGGGCTTAATTTCCCCCACATATCGGACATAGGCTTGACGTGTCCTTTGTGTACAGTTTCTCCGGCATCAACATTACTGAAGTTATTATAGTTAATAAACTTCACGCTAAATAGAAGCAGTTTCAGGCCTACTTATAGGATGTATTTAATAGTGTTGAGATTTAGCGGTAGAGGTAGCAACTTCAGGAATTCATCTTAACATTACGATAGTTACTAGTGAAATATTAGCATTTCATAACTGAAGCTGAATATTTCTATAAACAGTTTAATTAATACTCCGGCATATTATGATTACGTTTACCTGTTACAGCTTAACCATTATAAAAACAGCTACCTTTAAAGAGATGTGCTGTTTCCTCATACCTATAAATGATATTAACCATAATCTTGGAGTTTATATATTTGTAATATTTACGGTTAGAATTATTGTTTAACTTAATATTTATATTGTATGACTAAGTTTAAATTGTTGAGGGATAGGAGGGGTTCACCCCTTATTGAGGAAGCTATGCTGTTAATGATAAGTATGCTTTCACTAACAGCTATAGTAACTTTTCTAACTAGAGTGTTTTCAAACGTAAATATTGGTGGAGTTGGGGGAGTGCAAGGATTCTTCGACACATTAGCAAACAACATATCAGCAATACTAGGAGACCTACTGAAACTACTGGGGATAATTCAATAAACCCTTTTTATTTATTGCTTACAGCTTAATTTAAACTATTAACTTATAGATTGAGGCATTGTTAATGAGAAGCTTACTAGGTATAGCGGCTTCCTTAGGCTTATCTTTAAAGACTACGGGCTGGAGTATTTAAATAGTTAATGCATCTGCAGTACATATTAGTGATGAGGAAGAAATATATAAGGGCTTTTATATGGAAAATTATGAATAGGACATTAACTGTTATAGTCCTATTGTTATTGCTTTCACTAATAGCTGGTATAGCTGTAAACTGGCTTAATGTTGGTAAGATATTAAGTAAAGAAGCTTACTCCAATAGGTCCTTGGAAGAAGCCGCTCTTCCACCTATACCTTCTACTCCACCTACATTAGTAACTGTAGCCTACCCTACCGTTACCCCAACTATGGGTAAGGATGTAGTATTTGCTTCATCTATGAATGGGGAAAGAATGATCATAAAGACAGGATACGTTAGGCTTAGTGTTTCAAATATTACCTCAGCATATCAGCAGCTTATTAATTTAGCTTTAAGCTTTAAAGGATATGTTTATGGTAGTAAGGGTTATGAAGGGGGAGCTACTGTTGAGCTACGTATTCCAAGCAGTAGGTTTGAGGAAGCTATGCTTGCAGTACAGCAAGTAGGAAAAGTGGAGAGTATAAGTATTTCAACACAGGATGTTACTGAGCAAATTATTGATTTAAGAAGTAGACTTAATGCTTCAAGAGCTTTAGAATCTAGACTACTTCAACTTTTAAATAGAGCAGCTACTGTAGATGATGTTTTAAAGATAGAGGAGCAGCTAGCAAGAGTTAGAGCTGATATAGAGAGAATGGATGCTCAGCTTAAGGGGTTGATGGGGAGAGTTGAGTATGCATCCATAACTATTGAGTTATCTGTAAGGTATAGAGTGTATAGAATTGATCTTTCATGTGAAACCCCTAACGTACAGGAGGAATTTAACAAACTAATAGTGAAAGCTGGAGCTATAGGTAGAGTAGTAGAGTCTTGGAGTGGGGGAAGTAATGCATACTTAGTGGTTGAGGCTAAAACTGAAGATGTTCAAAAAATCGAGGGGGAAATTGAGGCGAAAATATCTGATCGTAAAACTACAATAGTGGAAAGTAGCGTAGATAAATCCACGATAACTATAAGAATAGCTAAACCTAAAACCGTAGAGGTAGGAATTGATTTCATATCTACAGTACAGTCAGGAATAAACGCTATGATAATAGTTATCAGTTTAATAGTTTCAGGAGCACTAGCTGTAATACCCATACTCCTAGTAGGAGGAGTAGGATACTTAGGATATAGAAAGTGGAGGGTTAAACTACAGAAATATAAAGCCACTAAGCAACATCATCCATAACTATTAATAAACGTTAACTAATCTTCATTTTAATGTTAGTAAGCTACTATAGTTTACTTACGGAATTACAGTATTTTTACTCCTACCAGGTTTAGGATTGTGTTTATGAAGAAGAAGGCTGAAAGTAGAAGGAATACTGCTAGAGCTACGTATTCCCATACTTCCGGCCCTACTTGCTTTGGAAGCTTCATGTTCAAGTATATTACTGCAGGTATTACGAATAAACCTATAAAGTTAGCGATGTTAGCAGCTATTGTTACAAGAATTAATGGTTGTGTCTGATATAGGGCCCATATACTGAATACTATGTACGCTATTAAAATCGTGTAGTATACCTTCCTAATATCGTTTCCAGCCCATCTCCTAATAGTCTCCGAACTCCAAAGAATATCTGTTAGGTTTCTCGGTACTGCATCAACATATGCCCCAAGAGCTGAGCTGAATAGAATTATGAAGCCAATTAAGCCAACTAGATAGTATCCCCATAAACCTACTACTTCAGCATACTCGTTTGCAATATGGGCTGCAACCCCCCATGCCGGAAGATCTTGACCTCTAGGCAGGAGGGAGCCAGCTATAAGAGCTGGTAGATACATACCTAACATAGCTCCAGTAAAGAATATAAACCATTGATCATACTTTAGAATTCTCATCCACTTCTTAAATGTAGAGATATTATCAATATTTAGAGTGAAGGTTTTACCAACCGGTGAAACAGGTATTTTCCTACCTCCAATTATTGCAGGTATATAGCCTACTAAGGCGCTCATCCCATATCCTTTATCCCTATACCAATTCATAAACATGAAGTTTAAACCAGCAGCTAAAGCAGTATAAGCCCACCACGCAGTTAGAAGACCCATATCAGCTCCTGAAGGTATGTATCCGAATTTAAAGGTTCCAGCTAAGGCTTCAAGAAGTATGTTTGGCTTTACTGTAAATGGTGCAATAATAAATAGGAGGGTAAATATTGTGAAGAAGACGAAGAACCAGTTAGCAACCTCTAAAGTTCTCTCTATCTTAGCCCCAACAGTAACAATAAACATACATAGTAGTATTATTACTATTGTTAATGATCTAACTAATTCAGCTTCTTGAGCTGTTGGTAGTCTACCTAGAATTATGGATCCTAACGCTGTACCACAGGATCCTGCAATTCCAGCTAGCCCCCATGCACCCCACGCCACGATCACAACTGGGGTAAAAACCATCCAGAACCATGGTCCTGGAGGAGCTCTTCTAAGATAAACTATTGGGGTTTCTCCCGTAAACATTATTATCCTTGTAAGGCTTATATTATACACTGTCTGCAGTAAGGCAGAAACTAGAACTATCCAGAAAACACCCATACCATACTTAACAGCACTTGCAGGTCCAAGAAGCCATTCCCCACCACCTATAGCAACACCAAGAGCAATAATACTTGGCCCTAGAATCTTAAAAACTAGGCTTCTTAAATCTACCCTATGGATTTCAAATACCTCCTCTATAGTAGGAATACTATCTACAACCTCTAGGAACCCTCTACCGAAAAGAATTTTCCCCGATTTACTCATCCAGCAACCTGATATGAGCTACCATATAAATCTATTGTTTATAATGTTTAAACCTGGTTTAAACTATTTTAAGAGATAAAGCATAGCTCTTCAACAACATACACTACATATAAGGGAAACAAGCATAACAGCTTTAAATCAATACCTAGAAATAGGAGAATTGTAAAGCCATAGTAGGAGTGATTAAACACTTAATCCTATAAGCTACAGCCCCGTAGTGATTTAGAAACTTAGAGGCAAAACGTGATATGCTAAGTTGCTAGATCTTCACAGTGAACAATACATATACTAAAATTAAATCAATATTAATTATCTCTACATGTTGAGAATTATTCTTCAAGTAGACTCAGCTTCTTACACTATTGAAATCGTTTTGAACCTGCTTTAGCTAATATGTAAACGTTTTCAGCTACTTTACTTCTTACTCTAATGTATCCCTCCTCAACAATATCTAACCCAGCATCAATAGCATCACTTCTAAGCTCTTTAAGTGTGTATAGGTGGTAAAATCTTTTCCATGAAGTTCCCATATGACGCCATGAAATATACACATCACCTATAGCTCCACCCCTAAATATCGATGCTGGAATACTAATTAATGCTCTAACCAGATTTCTCGGCTGGAAAATATGCCATGCTGTTACTAAGGCTTTACCGTTAGGCTTTAAGATCCTTAAAACCTCTTTTAAACCATTAACTCTAGATCTACGTGTTGGTAGGTGATGTATTGTAGCTATACATAGAACAGCATCGAAACCATGATTTCTAAATGGGGTATACTCTAAATCAGCTACAACTAAATTTATTAATGGATAAACATCTCTATTCCTAGCATGTCTCCCTGCAACCCTAAGCATACCAACCGATATATCCATACATGTAATTTCAACACCAAATCTACTAGCTATATCTACAGCATATAGGCCTGGACCGGATCCAATATCTAAGACTCTATCTGCTGGAAGAACTTTACTAACTGGAGCCCATAAACGACGTCTAGTATATGCATAGCTTTGAGCAACATTATCATAAAACTCAGCTAAAGCCTTCTTAACACTACTCATCAAACAATATG
>Ga0185307_1000409_pt1 | contig 27702 bp, 19 predicted proteins | sample LHCtaG_FD_128010 | JGI IMG/M metagenome (GOLD analysis project Ga0185307, IMG submission 128010) | Hot spring microbial communities from Little Hot Creek, USA to study Microbial Dark Matter (Phase II) - LHC4sed_matched (SPADES... | ecosystem: Environmental > Aquatic > Thermal springs > Hot... | reverse complement strand
AGGCTCTGCGACGAGCTCGAGAGGGGTCGAAGTAGACCTGGGGATTATTCAAGCTGGCTTGAGAGGAGAGACGATGTTTTAACGAAGTTGAGGAAGGCTATGGGGGTGGATGTGCTTCCCGAGAGAGAGGTTAAGGCTGAAGTTGTCGGTAGAGTTGAGAAGAAAGATTACGTTTTAGAGAAGATAGTCCTTGAGACTATTCCAGGCTTATACGTTTCAGCAAACCTATACGTGCCTTCAGAACTTGAAAAACCAGCGCCAGCGGTTCTCAGAGTACATGGCCACTGGCCTCATGCTAAGCATCAGGATGCCGTACAAGCTACCTGCATAGGTTTAGCCTTAAGAGGCTATGTGGCTCTAGCCATTGATAAAGTAGGCTACGGTGAGAGGAGGTATCAGGGTCACTGGGAGGGCTATATACTACCATCTGTAGGTTTAACATTACAGGCCATTGAGGTTTATGACAACATGTGCGCTATAGACTACCTCCAATCCAGGAGAGGGGTCGATCCTGAACGTATAGGCGTGACCGGTGCTTCTGGCGGCGGAAACCAAACCATGTATTTAGCCGCATTAGACGATAGGGTAAAGGCTGCGGCTCCAGTATGTTCAGCTGAAGTTTTCGAAGATCAGGTTGCATCTGGCAGGTGTTTCTGCGAATGCATCCCGGGTATGCTTAAATTCGCCAATGTGCCTGATGTATTGGCATGTATAGCTCCACGCCCACTTCTAATAGTTAGCGGTATATTAGACGAGACGTTTCCAATAACGTCTGCTAGAAAGGCCTTCTCACGCGTGAAATACGTGTATGAGCTCATGGGTTGTGGTGATAAAGTAGCCATGTATGAGAGCTACGCACCGCATGGATACAACAGAGAGATGAGGGAGGCTGTGTATCGTTGGTTTGATAGGTGGCTTATGGGGGTTGAAAGAGATTGCCGTGAGCCTGATGTAGTGGTTGAACCGCCCGACTCAGATATACTTAAATGCTTCCATAACTCTGTTCCGGGGAAGGGTGAGACTCTATTCTCAATCTACAATGCAAGGTATGACTCTTTAGAGAGGTTTGCAAAATTAAGCCCGGAAGAATACCTCAAACGTAGGGAGGAGCTTAAAAAGCATATAGTTGAGGACGTCTTCGGAGGCTTTCCAGGTAGGACGGATCTAGACGCTAGAATACACAGGGTTGAATGCTTGGATCGGATAACCATAGAATACGTAAGCTTCAGAAGCGAGTGGGACGTAGTGGTTCCCGCCATCCTCTTAAGGGAGGGGGATGAATTTGAAGATGCCCATGTTTTTCTAACGCCTTCAGGTAAATCGACGCTATTCGCCGATAGAAGAGTTAGAGAGGCTGTTGAAAGCGGGAGCCTTGCTATTCTAATCGACTATAGAGGTGTTGGAGAGACGGACTACGATGAAAGTGTAGCGGCTAAGAATAGTCTAGTCTTAGGAAGACATATACTTGGAATGAGGGTGTTCGATGTTTTAAGAACTGTAGATTATCTAGCGTTCAGAGGGTTTCTACGTAGAAGACTCATAGTTCACGGTTTCTCAGAGGCCGGGCTTATAGCGTTGTTTGCGGCGGCTTTGGACAGTCGGATAGATGAAGTTGAAGTTGAGAGGCTTCCAGCATCCTACAGAATGGGGAGAACTCTAGCTCAGCCTCCAAGCCTATACCCGCCTGGAATACTACTTTACGCTGATATACCTGAAGCCGCCGCCCTCATAGCGCCCAGGAAGATGCTGGTTAAAAGACCAGTAGATAGCTCCGGTGCCGTATTGAATTTTGACGATGCAAGTAAGGTTTTCGATTTCACCATCAGAATATACGATATGCTCGCTGCAAAAGATGCGTTTAAAATCGAGGCCTGAGGTTAGATTAGAAGTGAAGATTTAGCTATTAACGTATAGAGTACTGATCCCAACTGAACGCCCACCAAGTTTCTGATAGGTATTACTGAACAGCTTGACAAATTTGTAAACTCTCTACACATAAACTCCATCTTTTTCAAACTCCACTTACTATGCTCCTTGAGAATTGGCTCATCAAGTTTTTCGCGGGTTAGCCTGTAAAATAGCCCAAGTCTAAGCATTCCGTAAAAGTAGACCCTAGCAACCATATTATCGAATAATTCTGAAACAGTGGCTTGACGAGTGTTAGATAGGTCTTTCTTAGCCCAGTTCTTCCTAGCCTTAACAGATTCTAGACCGACTCTTATGAACTCTGATAGAGCTTCGTAGAATGGTGAGGACTCGTCAATATAGCGTCTAACAGCGTCCAGCCTCCTCTTAAGCTCTACAAGTTGACGCCTGGTTTTTTCGGCCTCTAAGAGTATGATGTCTCTACGTTTTACTCCGACCGGGGTGGTGTTAGAGATCCTCTCATCGTATATGTAGGGAACCTCGCATACGACTGTTAGAGCATCTCTATTGACCCTCTTCACATACTCATCGCTACTAGCACCACTCCTTATCACTTCAGAAGGGTCTTTCTTAAGATGTTCAGCTAAATACTCATACTCTTCAACCACTGTCGGCATTTTGAATATAGCATCGGCAAACTTGCTAGCGTAGGGCACTTCAGGCTCACCTAGGTGAAGGGGGATGCCGAATCTAGATGCAACCATGTGAAGTTTATCGTATACGTTTGGAATAGGGTCTGAGAGGTAGAAGTAGGCTCCGCAGAATCCAGCGTTATGAAGAGAACTTACATAGTCGGGTTTTATCTCGCTGATTAAACTCATTAAAGCACGCGTTTCAGGAATGGGGCTATCAAACTTTAACGTTTTATATTCCACTGGAAAGGTCCACTCAACCTGCTTATACCCTGGAGGCCTATAGTAGTTTAAAGCATATTTTCTAGGAGACCAGTCTCCTTTAAACCAACCCTCGTTCAATCTAGCTCCAAAAGGGTCTGCACATTTTACAATATACCACGTCGTATTCATCTTGCTCATAAACTCATTATCTGAAGCAATTCTCCATGAAAGGTACTCTAAGGTCATGCTTCCAATCGGCTCATTGGGATGTGGAAAGGCGAATAGTAGAGCTGTGAAATCCCCCGACCCTATTCTGAGGCAGTTGATCGGCTCCCCATTCCTAGCTTCACCTATCCTAAACACGGAAACTCTATCCGGATACTTAGACGCCAGTTCTCTAGCGCTCATGTTGAGCTCATCAACCGTCATAAACTCTTTGAAAACCGGAATATCATTTAAAACCCGCCATACCACGTCTTCCAATCTCAACACCCCTATACATGTTACGTCGATGCCTAAGTATTTATACCTAAGGCTTTCATATATCTTGAGGGTTAACTATGTCATTTAAAGTCGTCCTCATAGGTGCCGGAAGCCACGTATTCGGTCAAAACCTCATAACAGACATACTATCATACCCTGAGCTTAGAGATTGCACCATCAGCCTTGTGGACATAGATAAAGATAGACTAAGCCTTACCGAAGCTTTCGCGAGAAAGCTTGTAGATCAGTGGGGTTTTAAGACTAAGATAGAGGCTACGACTGATCGTAGAAGGGCTTTAGAAGGAGCAGATTACGTCGTGACATCTATTAGAGCTGGTGGTCTCGAAGCTACGAAGCTGGACTTGGAAATACCTCTAAAGTATGGGATAGATCAAGCCGTAGGAGATACCGTTGGACCCGGAGGAGTATTCTACGGTTTAAAAAATGCCTCAGCTATTCTAGACATATGCCATGACATGGAGGAGCTTTGTCCAGACGCACTTCTAATGAACTATACAAACCCTATGGCTATAATATGTTGGAGCGTGTATGAAGGTACTAAAGTAAATGTAGTGGGGTTATGTCATAGTGTTCAAGGTACTGCGTATACCCTTGCAAAGTACATAAATGCTCCTCCAGCAGAAGTATCATACCTTGCAGCTGGCATAAACCACATGTCTTGGTTTTTAGAGTTCAAGTGGCGTGGAGAAGATGCATATCCTATTTTAAGGAGGAGGGTTGAAGACCCTGAGTTTTACAGAGGTCCAGCTAGAGGAGACTTAGTTAGGATAGAGGTCTTTAAAGCCGTAGGCTATTACCCAAGCGAGTCGAGCCACCACTTATCGGAATACTTGCCATATTTCAGAAAAAGACAGAATATAATGGAGAAGTACAGATTGTGGGGTAGTTTAAACCGTATTAAATCTATGGAAGATAGAAGTAGGGAAGACGAGGCGTTTAGAAAAATGATCGAAAGTCCTGAGAAGATACCTATACGTAGAAGCGCAGAGTACTGTTCCACGATAATATATTCTATGGAGACTGGGGTGCTCAGCTTAATCTACGGAAACGTCAGGAACACCGGGTTGATTACAAACCTACCGTATGGATGTTGCGTCGAAGTCCCATGTCTCGTAGATAAAACCGGTATACATCCCTGCTATGTCGGTAGACTGCCGCCTCAATGTGCGGCTTTAAACAGGATGGATATAAACGTTCAAGAGCTTGCCACCAAGGCCGTGTTGGAGAGGAGTAGAGAGCTGGTGTTTCAGGCGATAATGGTAGACCCATTAACCAGCGCAGTACTTACCATAGAAGAGATAAGGAATATGGTAGATGAAATGTTTAAAGCTGAAGAGAAATATCTCAAAGGGTATATCTAAGTTGCCAATAGGTAGAATTTAACCCCTTAAGCCATTCAGAGTTAAAGCCTCATCGGTTTAACATCGGTTGTTCTAATATTTTTCTAAAATGATAGCTAGAAGTGTATAGGTCTGTAAAGGCCAAAGCTTTATTATAGCAATGCTCTCTACTCAGTAGAGGCGTTGAAATGATTAAACCAGTCGTTTTTAAGAATCAAAACCAGGAATTGGTTGGGATCTTACATCTACCTGAAAACTTGAAGCCAGGGGAGAAGACGCCAGGAATAGCTATGTTTCACGGTTTCACTGGAAACAAGACAGAGGCCCATCGGCTCTTTGTCCAAGTAGCAAGAGGCCTATGTAAATCTGGCTTCACAGTTCTCCGCTTCGATTTTAGAGGGTCAGGTGATAGCGATGGCGAGTTTGAAGATATGACCCTTCCCGGTGAAGTAAGTGACGCCGAGGCTGCTTTAACATTCCTCATGAGGCGGAGAAGTGTAGATAGAGGGAGGGTTGGCGTTATAGGTTTAAGTATGGGTGGAAGAGTTGCTACAATACTGGCGTCTAAAGATGAACGTGTGAAATTCGCAATACTATACTCAGCCGCTCTCAGTCCTTTACGTGATAAGTTTCTAAGCCAGATGGGTAAAGATAAAATGGAGAAGCTTAACTCAGGTGAAGCCGTTGAGGTTTCAAACGGCTGGTACTTGAAAAAAGGTTTCTTCGATACGATCGATTATGTAGTCCCCTTTGAAGTTATGGGTGGTATTAAAATTCCGGTGTTGATCATACATGGAGACCGAGACTTCGTAGTACCTTCAGAAGAAGCTGAAAAGGGATATAGCATTATCAAGGGTTTAAACGATAAGAATGAGCTCTACATAGTTAAAGGTGGAGACCACACGTTCTCGAAGAAGGAGCATACATTGGAGGTTATGAATAAGACGCTGAATTGGCTTAGACAGGTAGTTTAATTATGGTTCAACATAGAAGCTGATCACGGATAGAGCCACCATAATCCTTCGCATTTTAAGTTAAACCGTACTTCTCAGACATTTTTCTGAGGAAGGTTTCAGCTGTTTCAAGGCTTAGGGTTGAAGTTTGAATGAAAACGCCTTTAGGCGATATTTGGTTTAAGATAGGCATTATTTTAGATATTGGGATTCCGGGTATTTGAAGAAGCTTCCCAGCTTCCTGTATTTTCTTATATAGCGGAACCCAACAGGTTTCACCTGGGTCTGGGTTTCCAGCTCCAGGAATCCATTGTATGCCGTCGAGCTCGCTTATATTTAAGAGGCTGTCAAGGTGGGGGAATTCAAGGGGCCCATCTAAATGCCAGAAGCTCCTCTCAAAGAATCTACATTCTTCCTCTACCAGTGGTAGTATGAATTCGTTGAATAGTTTAGGTGAGAGGTATACGCTGAAGTCGCATTGAAGTATGAGCGATTTACGTCTGCTCCATAGTGTAGCCCAGTTCGAGAAACCGTAAACATCTGTATCTATAGTATCCGAGATCCTTTCAAAGCAGTAGAACCAGATTTGATGTAAACGATTTAAAACCCTTTTAACTTTAGAGGGCTCGTAGAACACGTCTTTAACCAATTTTAGAGCACCTCCTCTAAGATGAACTAGACTGGTGGCTACGTCTAAGAGGTCTGTAAAGGCGACTATTGCCTTGTCTCTACACATAGTTGAAGCCTTCCCAGTACATTCGATTACGTAACGCCACCATTTGTTCTCCGGGTTCAATTCGACGTTTAAGAGGTCGTCTAGGGAAAACGAGCCTTTAAACCAAGAAGTCCCCGTCTTAGGGTTGAAATTTACGTCAGAGCCTAGAAAAGCCGATAGAGCACCGGGTCCGATATTTATCCACACGTTAGGGTAAGCTTCACACATGAATAATGTTTTGGAGAAGCATTCGAATAGAGCATTTAAAGCCTCTTCCGGAGGAAACCTCATAAAAGCCCAGCTTAAGGTTAGAGAGTAATCGTTAATGTCTACATTGGGTGGTATGTACGTTAAGTGTATTATCGGTCTACTTAGCTCGCTCTCCCACCAAGCCTCGTATGTTTCAGAAACCCTCTCCCAATCCTCCTTATAGAGCAGAGTTTTCAAAAGACCACTACTTAGAGTTACCGTGAGGTTATTTAAAAAGCTGAAGTCTTCTGGGATAGTTTAACTTAAATCGCACTGTAGCGTATTTTCCCGCGGTGTTTGCATGAGCGGTTTAAAAAAGCTTCTTAAGAGCGGTGGTCTAGCTCTTGGAACATGGATCACCATAAACCATCCAGATGTTGTAGATGCCTTATCGGAACTGCCTTTCGACTGGTTCGTCTTCGACATGGAGCATGCACCCATAGACGTTAGAGACCTTGAGACCCTGGCCATGCCTCTTAGAGGAGCTAACATAGCTCCGCTTGCAAGAGTTCCATGGAACGACCTCGTTATGGTCAAACGGGTTTTAGATGTTGGCATGCAGGGGGTTTTAATACCATGGGTTAATAGTAGAGCTGAAGCCGAAGCCGCTGTAGCAGCTTCTAGATACCCGCCTAGAGGCGTGAGAGGTGTTGGACCTAGAAGATGTGTCAGGTTCGGTAGCCGGAACTTTATAGACTATTATGAGAGGTTTGAGACGGAGGAACTTGTAGTCTTGGTTCAGATCGAAACGGCTAAATCCCTTGAAAACCTAGAAGAGATACTTTCAGTCGAGGGGGTAGATGTAGCCTATGTAGGTCCCATGGACTTATCTGTAAACTTAGGCATACCGACTAGATACGACCATCCAAAATTTAAGGATGCTCTAAGAAAAGTTAAAGAAGCTTGTGAAAAGTACGATGTAGTTCCAGGTATTCATACTTTTAACGTTGAAATGGCTGAGAAAATGATAAAAGATGGCTTTAGATTTGTGGCTTTAATGAGCGATACTAAGATTCTAGTATCCGGATTTAGAGAACTTTTAAGTAGATTTGGAAGGGAGGCGGTCGGCGAAGTGAAAGGATACTAGACCCCCTCAATTTTTTCAAAATAACATATCTGCCGTGGCTACAGCATCCAGATACCATCAACTTAAATGATATATAAGGGTTTAACGGATTCTAGATTAGAACATGGATTCAACTAGATTATCCGATATCAGACAGACTATGGAGAAGGAGGGGTTGGACCTTCTCATATGTAGAAACCCTGAAAACGTCTTATACTTGTCCGGTTATTGGCCTGTTACAGGGTGGTCTTTAGCGGCTCTACCGTTAGAAGGGGAGCCTGTTTTAATAGTACCGGTTTCTGAGCTCGAATATGCCAAAGACGGGTGGATCAAAGACGTGAGGACATACGAAGGTGAGAGTCTAAATGAGGTTTTAAATCCGTATAAAGCCATGGCTAAAATTTTAGAGGAACTTAAACACCACAAATGTGTCAAAATCGGTTGCGAGCTCAGCCTTGAAACAACCGCTACTAATAGCGTTGTAGGTGAGGTAAGTTACGCCAGCGTTCCAACGTTTAAAATGCTCCGTAAAGTGTTTGAAGCGGAGCTGGTCGATGTTTCCGGAATTCTTGCAAAACTCAGATCCGTTAAATCGGAGTATGAGATAGAAAAGATGAAGCTTTCAGCTAAACTCGCATCGCTAGCAGTTGAGAAACTCCTTAAAGGTATTTCCGAGGGGGTCAAGGAAAGCACACTCGCTTCAATCGCAGAGGCAACAGTATATAGTGAAGGTGTCGGGTTTGAAAATAGGGTTAAGAGGGCTAGAGGCTTTGCATTCGTAATGTCTGGCGAGAATACGTCTAAAGCGTGGTATCCATTCAATATTTCAACAGATAGAAGGGTCAGAAGAGGAGATGTTATACTTCTAGAGCTCAACGTATGTGCCGACGGATACTGGGTGGACATTACGAGAACGTGGGTTTTAGGTAAACCTTCAAGCGAGCAGGAGGCCATTTACTACGCAATATTGGAGGCGCAGGAAGAGGTTTACAAGTTTGAATACGATCGAGTAGAGGCTTCAAACGTTGATAAAGTTGCTAGAAGCCTTATAGCTAAGAGGGGATTCTCTAAGTTTTTCCCGCACAGATTAGGCCACGGAGTCGGTTTAAGAATACATGAACCCCCGGTTTTACATCCAGCATCAAGAGACATCCTCAGAAGAAACACTACCCATACCGTTGAGCCCGGGGTTTATACAGATAAGTTTGGAATACGATTGGAAGATGTTGTAGTAGTTCAAGATAAAGGCGTAAGGAACCTCTTCGAGAAATATAAAACCTTAGGCCTTAGAAGCTAGTGTTTTTCTCCTTGAAAGTTTTAATTTCACCTGTTCTTCCTGAACAACACTACTCCGTTGAAGGCGGTTACGTGTTCGAATTCGGCTCTTATAAGCTTAGCCGTCTTCTATATTGTTGAAGCTGCTTTGCTTCAAGATAAATTTAGAAAGCCACGATGCTAGAGATGTTACATGGTTTTTAGCGATGAAAGCATACACACGTGAGAGACAACGTTTTAAAGTCACAAGCCGCGATGGTATGATTGTTAGAGCTTGCTTTGAGGTGTAAAAATTGGTGGAGACGGAGAGAGTCAAGCTTATTGAAAACCTGTTCAGCGAGGCGGTGACTTACGTGGAAAAGGGGGATGCTATCCAATCTTCAGAGAAGCTTTACAAGGCAGCTGAGGAAAGCATTAAAGCTCTTGCGAAGCAATTCGACCTTGAAGAGTTTAAGGCATCGGAAGAAGAGGGAAGATGGACTGCAATGCTCTTCGAAAAGGCTGTAGGTAAGCTTGTGGAAAGGCTTGGCATGGACGTGGAGCAGGCATGGGATTCGGCGAACTACCTCCACATATGGGGATTCCATGAAACAAGACTTGACGCAGAGGATGTTAAGAGGCGCATCCCCGTAATTAGAAGGCTCGTAGAGCTAACGAAGAAGGTTTAGATGAATGTAGGCGATGAGCTTCCGTATCAGCGTGGCCAATCTAAGTATTTGTAATAACGTATTAAGCCGTCAAATACGCTCGCATAATCTTCATGAGGCAATCCTTTTAAAGATTAAATGCTGAAGCTGTTAAACAGATTTAAAGGGAGAGCTCAGTTGAACGTTATAGTGATAGTTGTAGATAGTTTGAGACAGGACCACGTAAGCTTCTACAATAAAGGAAGACCTGTTTTTGAAGGTGTCCCGGCTTGTAAAACACCTAACATAGATAAGTTTGCAGATGAATGCGTGGTTTTTGAAAACGCCTATCCATGCGGTTTACCGACTATACCCGTGAGAACCGAGCTCATAACTGGACAGTATACGTTGCCTTATAGGCCTTGGAGCCCATTGAGGGATGAGGATATAACACTGGCTGATATTTTAAGCAGGGAGGGGTATGTGTGTGGCTTGATTTCAGACACTTACCATCTCGCTAGACCGGGTATGAACTTTCATAAGAGCTTTCATAGCTTCATCTGGATTAGAGGCCAAGAGTACGACTCCTATATTCCCCCACCACCTCTTAGGAAGAGGGTGGAAGACTACGTGAATGAAAACTATACTGATAAGTGGAGGGGTCTTGTGGCAAGGTTTTTAGCTAATACTGAAGAGTTTTCAAGGGAGGAGGACTGGTTTCCAGCTAGAGTAGTCATGGAGTCTCTAAAATGGCTTAGGAGAGCTAGAGCCGCTAGGTATAATAAGGTTTTCCTATGGATAGACTGCTTCGACCCACATGAACCTTGGGATCCGCCTCCAAGCTTCGACGTTTACACGGATCCCAACTATAAGGGAGCTAGGCTCATACTTCCAATGGGAGGTTACGCTTCTGAATGGGCAACTCCTGAAGAGACACGTTACATAAGGGGGTTGTACGCAGGCGAAGTATCATTTGTAGACCATTGGCTCGGCTTCCTATTCAAGGAGCTTGAAGATTTGGGATATTACGATGATTCTGTTATCGTTCTCACAGCCGACCATGGACATCCACTTGCAGATCATGGTAAGTTCCTTAAAGGCGCGGATAGGTTGTACAATGAGCTACTTAAGGTACCGTTTATGATCAGGCTTCCAGGCGGTGAGAGGCCCAAAAGGACGAGCGCTATAGTTCAATTTCCAGATCTATTGCCAACACTTCTAGATCTGCTTGGCTTTAAATGGGAGACTATTCCCACACAGGGAAGAAGTTTTCTACCAGTTTTAATGGAGAAGTCGAACAGCCATAGACATTATGCAATATCAGGATACTATGAGGGTGTAGATAGATGTATAAGAGATGAAGAGTGGTCTTTAATCCAACGGCCTGAGGGTCAACCAGACGAACTTTACAACATTAGAGATGATCCTAAAGAAAGTAGAAATCTAATAGATGAATATCCTGAAGAGGCGAAGAGGTTGGCTAAGGCTTATGGAAGTATTTTCCGAAGAGCTGAACAACGTACAATTAAAGGAATACAGGGTAGGTATGAAGTACCATAATTGTAGGAGCAACCCAGATAGATTATCTATTAAAAAGTTTTGGGAGTATGAACATCAATCATTTGATGAATTTATTTTCCAAGCCCACCTGACCAATATTCAAGCTTTCACAGTTTAGAGAGCTAGTTTAGCACTTTTTATGTAAGCCTCCAACTTCTCGTAGAGAACACCGTAAATGTCTAGGGCGTAGTTTAAAGCATCATCCACCGTTCTCTTTCCAAGTTCAACCTCATACATAATCTGTTCAACGAACCTTCTCGTTTCAGGCGTCACCAACTGTTCATTCACATTTCCTAGTAACTGAATCAGCCTTTCACCCAGTTGAGTAAGTATGAACGTTTTCCGCTTCTTATCAGCATATCCTCGACTCACTATCTTTGATGGATATTCGTGTCTCGTCGCATCTGTACCTATCCCATTTTTCTCCAGCAGTTTTAGAAGTTCAGATTCCGTCAGCCTGGAGGGGGGCTTAGTCTTCTTCTCTACGAGTTCAACATTTAAAACTGGTAGGATTTCTCCGGGTTTAACTTCAGGTATTTGACTTAGGTCTTTAGGTTTAAAGAATGGGAAAGCATCGTAGAAGCCTTCGTCGATGATGTACCGCCCCGTAGCATTCATAGGTACATCTTTTAAACGTACATCTAATTTCCAACGTTTCAGTAACGCGTCTTTTGAAGCTACATTGGCAATGTATCTTCTAGCTATGTACGACCATATCTTACCTTTAACATCGTCATAGGGGTATGGTTTTACGGGATATATTGGGGGATGAGCATTATCGTTCTTCCTACCGTTCTTAGGCTGAAACACTCCAGTTCTGACATATTTGGCGAGGGGGGTATTGGAAAGCATATTTAAGACGTATTTATGATCCATTCTGATCCACATATTCGTCTGGGTTCTAGGGTAGCTTATGAAGCCGTTGGCATACAGGTCTTCCGCGAGGGACATTATTTTAGCGCTACTTATTCCAAGTATCTTAGTGAGCTCCTGAAGCATCACGTCTGTATCCGTAGGCAACGGCCTATGCTCTGAGAAAAGTTCAGATTCAAAGGAGGAGACAACAGCCTCTTTAACGTTTTTGACCTTCTCATACAGGGCTAAAGCTTGAGGTTTATCCTTCATGGGTTTGGAGGAGACTTCAACCCTAACTCCTCTGACATCCAGAATTGCTTCCAACTCGTAGTACGTTTCAGGTTTGAAGTTTCTAATCTCCATTTCACGTCTATATATAAACCAGAGGGTGGGTATTTGACAGGATCCCCATGATAAAAGCCTATACTGATATCCATTCCTACGCGCGGACAACGTGAGAAGCCTCGTATATGTCGCGCCAGTAACAAGGTCGAATTTTGAACGGAAATACGCCTTCCAAACCCAACCCCAGTTTAAATCAGGCTCAAGCTTCGCCCAAGCATCTCTAAGCTCGCTGGCCGCCGTCGAATTAAACCTCATACGCATGTATTTAACCTGGTTGCAGACATTCCTAGCTATTTGAAGAACCTCATAGGCTATCAGCTCACCTTCATGGTCGTTGTCTGTGGCTAGGATTAGAGGACTGTTCAAGTTCTTTAAAACCTCCTTAAGGCTCTTGTAAGTTTTGAAGTCGCGGATCACCCATTTAACAGGAGCCTTAAAGAGTTCTTTGGGGTCTACGGTTCTCCAGTTGTTGTATTCCTCTGGAAAATCTAAGTCTAGAATGTGCCCTTTCAACGCGAAGGTCTTAGGAGGTGGTGAAATAGCTTTACCTATCGCAACTGCCACTGAGCCTTTCTCTGTAATAACAAGCATAAGATACTATAAAATTAGAAAAAGCATAAGAAAAACATTACCTTCCAGTCCTATTATCTTCACTCTGAGGGATCGTTATAAGCGGTGTAGCTCCACCGCCGATTATTAAGATCGGCCTCTCAACTCTCTGAAGCTGCTCCAACAGGACGTATATCCTTAAAACCTCAAGGTCTCCCGTAGCGTTATATATCCTCATAAGGGCTGTTTTAATAGCCTCAGCTCTGAGCAGGATCGCTTCAGCCTCCCCCTCGGCCGTTATAATATTTTCCATAGCGGTAGCGTTTGCAAGAGTTAAAATCCTCTCACGCTCATACTCAGCCGCTATTTTCTGCTGATACGCAGCTATCTTAGCCTCTATAGCCTGCTTAATACGGTCTGGAAGCCTTATACCTCTAAGCATGACATCGTGAAGTCTTATCGCTTTGAGCGTAGGATCGTTTTCTATTCTACGCCTATAGGTTTCTTCTATCTTCGCGGCGAGCTCTTCCCTGTTAGAGATCACCTCTTCAATAGTGTATGAAGCGGTAACGTCTCTGACTATTTGACGCATTATCGGGACTAAAACCTGCTCTTCATAATCGACTCTCGGATAGTTTTTAGCCAAATCCATGAAGAGGTTTGGATCTATGGAGTATGTAAAAGACTCTTCTATCGTTATTTCAACACCATCCCTAGTTAAAGCGGTAACGGGAGGGTAGTCTGCTCTAGCTTCAGTAGTCATATCGATGTAATCTATCGTATAGAAGTCTCTGATTAAACCCTGCCAAGGCGCCTTTAGAAACACGGTGGGTCCAATGTATGGACCGCTGTAGCTTTTAAATAACGGATCGTATACAACTGCAACTTCTCCAGGGCTTAAACTGGTCATACATAACGCTATTAAGATTGTAGACGCTAAGACTATGACTATCAAAACTGCCACGATTTTCCAAATGCCGGTCGAACGCCTACGTTTAAACCTCTCTTCAGGCTCGTAAGACCAATCCAAAATCTCACAGTATAAATATTAAACGACCAAGATTTTATACTTATCTAATTTTAGAAGAGCTTTTTCCTTAAAAATAAAAATACCTTAATCAATGTTAAGAGCAGAGTTAACTTTTACTATTTTTCTTCATAAAAACTTCCGGGAGCACGAGAAATCCCAGTGATGAAAATCCTAGTGTAAGAGCCCAATCCTGAGGGGTTAAAGGCTCTAGATCGAATAAAATGTCGGCGGTCCCTATGTATGGTAGTACGGCGTTTACAGCCATACAGGCTAACACCGATATCAGCAGGTATTTGTTAGACCATGGTTTAACTTTTAGGAAACAGTTGCGTTCTGAACGGCAGTTCCATATAACTATAAGCTCGAAAAACGTCGCTTGTATGAAAGCCAGAGTTCTAGCTTCATTCAAATGATCTCCCCAAATGATATAGGAGATCAGAAAAGAGCCGAGTGTTCCAATCGCTTGAAGCATAAAAGATGCGATCACGAAGAGTAGCATGCCGTGGAAAATGCCCTCTTTTGGACTTCTGGGTTTTCTTTCCATCACATCTTCATCCGGCGGGTCTACCCCTAACGCTACTGCAGGAGGGCCATCTGTGAGTAGGTTTATCCAGAGTAGCATAATCGGCGTTAAAGGTATGGGCAGGTTGAACAATGTGGCTACCGTTATCACGAACAACTCATCGAAGTTACATGCGAGTAGAAAACGTATAAATTTCCTTATATTGTCATATATAACTCTGCCGCTTCGGATCGCTTCAACTATCGTTGCAAAATTATCGTCAGCGAGAACTATATCTGCGGCTTCCTTAGTGACGTCGGTACCAGTTATCCCCATAGCTATACCTATATCTGACAGTTTCAGCGCAGGAGCATCGTTAACGCCATCGCCAGTCATAGCTACAACATGCCCTCTTCTCTTCAACGCTTTTACAATCCTATATTTATGTGCAGGGGAAACCCTAGCATAAACCGTTACGTTTTCAACAACTTTCTCAAGCTCTTCATCACTCATCTTATCGAGGTCGATGCCGGTTAAAGCTACGCTACCGTCCTTCCACATTCCTATTTCTCTAGCGACCGATATCGCTGTAAGTTTATGGTCTCCGGTGATCATAGCGACTCTTATACCTGCTTTCTCACAAACCCTGTAGGCTTCTATGGCTTCATCCCTGGGCGGATCGATCATTCCAACAAGTCCAATGAAGACCATACCGTACTCAACATCCTGAATATACGGATCTTCAACGTATTTATAGGCTAAAGCAAGTACTCTAAGCCCTGAAGATGCCATTTCATCATTGACCTTCAATATTTCAAGTTTATCGTCGTAGGTTAAATGTAGAGTTAAGCCGTCTGAGAGTTTTTGAGAACACATCTGTAGAACCACTTCAGGCGCCCCCTTCATGAACACTATGCATCTTCCATCTGGACTTCTGTGCACTGTTGTCATGCGTTTACGCTCAGAGCTGAACGGGATCTCCCTAACTCTAGGCATCTTAGACTCCAAATCTGCCTTCCACAGTCCAGCCTTAGCCGCTACTGTGATAAGGGCGGCTTCAGTAGGATCTCCGTAGATCAACCACTTACCATCTACGTTCTTAAGTTCAGCGTTGGAGCATAAGGCTCCAGCAGTTAAGGTAAGCTTTAAATCTTCATCTACCGTGTATGGTGCTCCATTTAATAGGAAGCTGCCTTTAGGCTCGTAGCCCACTCCCGTGACGTCTATGTGCTTGGAGCCCGTGTAGACTCGTCTAACAGTCATCTCACCCTTGGTTAATGTACCGGTTTTATCCGAGCATATGAAGGTTGCTGAACCGAGCGTTTCAACAGACGCTAACCTCCTTACGATGGCGTTCTGTTTAGCCATATTCCTCGCGCCTAGAGCCAACGTTACAGTCGTTATGGCAGGTAATCCCTCTGGGACAGCTGAAACCGCTAGTGCAACAGCCACCATAAAGCTCTCAATTAACGGTTCCCCTCTGAAAGCTTCAAGACCGAAGATAGCTATACATAACGCTACTACAAGGTAGGCCACCCTCCTGGCGAATCTATCGAGTTTAACCTTAAGAGGCGGCTCCTCAACCTCCATCGTTTGAACTTGTTCAGCTATCCTGCCGAACTCGGTACGCATACCTGTCGTAACGACTATCGCCCTTCCCCGACCTGAGACTACGTGAGTTGCCATAAACACCATGTTTCTCCTCTCATGTATAGGGGCGTCTTGAGCTAACGGTTCAACCGTTTTCTCAACAGGTGTAGACTCACCTGTTAAAACAGCCTCATTTGTCTTAAGCTCATAAGCCTCTACAAGCCGGCAGTCTGCCGGAATCCTATCTCCCTCTTCCAGAATTATTATATCTCCGGGAACTAGAAGTCTAGCCTCTATGGATTTTATTTCTCCATCTCTTAACACTCTAGCCTTTGGCGTTGTAAGCTTCTGCATTGCTTCTAGAGTTTTCTCAGACTTATACTCTTGAAAGAAGCCTATTATTGCATTTATCAAAACTATCGCCATTATTACTACTGAATCGGCGAGCTCTTCAAGTCCATGTTGCATAGACATAGCGGCGGATATCAATGCAGCTACTATCAACATTAAGATGAATATCGATTTAAACTGGTTTGAAAATATCCTTAAAGCCGAGATCTGTCTAACTCTACGAAGCTCATTGAATCCATACTTGTTAAGTCGGGTGGAAGCTTCCTCTGAGCTAAGCCCTCGAAGAGACGACCCGAGCTTTAAACAGACTTCGTCAACAGTCAAGGAGTGCCATTGAACCTCCATAAGGCTCCAGTTTAGAAGTGGAAGACACCCTTTTAAAACTTTCAGTGCTAAAGGATGTTTGCATGTATGCATCTAAATCATGTACATTCTTCTGGGTTTCGGTCTACGTCGTCATGTGTATACCTCGGTCTTCAACAGGCCTTGTCCTCCTTAGGTGCTCGGCACCCCTCAAACCATGTCAGGTTAAGCCTACTCATCCTCTCTCAAGCTCCTTAAGGCTTGAGGCCATCCGTGTGGGGGGAAGTCTCTTCATCTGAAGGCTTACTCCCATTCTGAAACTGCAAGGAAAGGCTATTGTGACACTAGGTTTATCACCTGTGTTGAAGTACTTCGATGTCTATGTTAACGTTTAATCAGAGCTTTAGGTACCATGCTGTAAAAACTCTCTACTCAATCGATTTGAAGTAAACCAGTTGGAAGATCGGAGTTGGAAGTTAACCTACCATCGGGTAAAACTTAAGGTTTTCCATGAAACTCTTCTGAGTAGAACCTCGTTAACTCTAAATAGTAATAACCATGTTCTAAGCTTGGCTCTATTTCACTGCCTTCATGCCATTCATTCCATGAGCAAATCAAAATCCATCTTGAATCGTACTTAAGAGCAAGCCGCCATGTAGCGTTGTAAGTTAATCCATTCTCTCTTTCAACTTTAAACCCCGGTATTCTAATCTTAGTATCGTCGTAGCCTGGAGAAACGGTAGTACAGAAAATTAGGTTTTCTTGAGCTGCAACATCCTTCATTCTTAAATAGTAGCTTTCGAGTAGATTTTCCCCTCCAGAATGTAAAATTCCACTTGGAGAATACATATAGATACCATCGAAAACCTTTGAATATTGAGTTTTCTCAGGGGAGAAGTCTCCGAGAAAAATAAATTTTAAACCCTCCCTCCTCAACTTTCCTATTATCTCAATCCAGCTCTCTACGGGGAAATATTCGCACGCGTAGATGAAAACCACAGGATAACCGTTTATCTTAAGAAATCTCTCGCTTCCGCCATAACTAGTTATTATGTATCTCAGTTCTTCGACGACTTCGTCTTTCGAGGCGCCTCTGTACTCGTAGCCATCATAAAGTATCGATAGAAGTGTTCCATTATGTTTTTCTGAGAAGTTTAACATCAATTTAAAGTTTCCATCTATATAATCGTTGGGAGGGCCAAACCAATCGAATACGAAGACATCTATACCATACTGTTTAGCCCATGAAAAATGCCTCTCCAAAACCTCTTCCGACCTTACGTCGTAGGGTCCAAGGATTGGATAGTCTGTAGCTCCAATATCCCTCCTACCTTCATAGATGAACTTTTCAGGGTCATGATAAGCCACTATTCTTCCAGTAGAGGTATCCATTATCCAATGGTCCCAATGTATCCACTTCCCACTCGGCCCGTATGGACTGCCATACCATCCATGGTAAAAAGCCATCACATACTTCTGCATACTTTTTAGATCTATTTCTGGCTTTTTAAGAGCCATTTTACGGATCTCGACAATTTCTTGAACCCTCATAAATCCATACACCAATAAACCCACTCCAGCTACAAATACAATAAGTTCAACTATAAATATGGATTTACGCATCAATTAGTCGTAGAAGACTGGATTCCTATTAAAAGTTGCCGTCAGCAAACCTGAACCTACCATAATCACCATGCACAGTCAAACCCTTGCCCTATCAGCAGTTTCAAAATAGATAGGTTTAAATATTAGGTGGTCTCTATAGTCTTTTTGATGGATGAAGAACTCTTACGTCCAAAAGAGGTCGCTAGGATGTTTGGGATATCTGTCAAGACCCTTTGGAGGTGGCAGAAGACGGGGCTCATCAAAGCCGTTAGGCTTCCGACTGGTAAGCTCCGCTATCCTAGAAGCGAGGTTGAAGGATTATGGAGGCGGTTAAGAGCTACAGAATCCCAGTAGACGCTCCTAAAGACCTAGTAGACTCGTATTTCGAGGCTAAGAGAAGAGCTTTAGAAGTTGTCCTCAACTACGTCAAACTCAATGGAAAAGCTCATTTAGACTTCAAAAACGATGATAGGAAGAGGCTTAGGGACGAGCTTCTGAAGGGTTGGAGGTATTCAAAGCACTACGTCGATTCAGCCATAAACTCGGTTATCGGATTGGTTAAGGGGTGGATAACGCTCTACAATAAAGGGAGGGCTGAAAACCTACCTGAGATAACTAAGCGGACGGTTTACGTCAAGAATACGCTTTTCAGCTTCAAGGATGGAATTTTAAAGATAAGTATCGAGCCGAACAGAAGATATCTCGTGGTTGATTTAAGCAGGTATCTATGGATTCCTAAAGACTTTGACGGGCTTGGAGGATTAATCCTAACAGAGAAGGAGCTGATAATCACGGTTAAGAAGAGGGTTGAGCCTAAGGCCGATGAATGGGCTTCATTCGACGTAAACCTGACAAACATAACAGCGTTAATTAATGGGAGAGTAGAGAGGTATAGCCTTAAGGAGCTCTACCATATTCATAGAGTTTACGAGGTTAAGAGGCAAAGAATACAGAGGCTTTCAAAGTTTAAGCCCAAAAAATATATGAGCTTGATGCGGAAGTATTCTAGACGTGAGGGGAATAGAGCTAGAGACTTCATGCAAAAGCTGACGACTGAGATAGCGAGAAAGCTTAAGGAATCCAGCTCTGGAGCCATAATGGAAAGGCTTAAAGGGATAAAGCAGAAGATTCTAAACCGTTCTAAAGAGCAGAATAGAAAGCTCTCAAAGTGGAACGCAAGGACTTTCCAGTTCATGCTAGAATACAAGCTTAAGTGGCTTGAACTACCAGTCAAATACGTTAATGCTAAGAATACGTCTAAAACTTGTCCCCTCTGCTCAGGAAGCATGGCTTCCTATGGGGGCAGGCTCATGAAATGCAGAAAATGCAGTATAACAATGGATAGGGATGTAGTAGCAGTTTTAAACCTTCAGATGCGGGGAGCAGGGTTCCCCCAAAGAGCCCCCTATGAGCTAATCGAGAGGAAAGAGTTAAGTAGAGGTAATAACTCACTACTTATCTCTACTTAACCCAGAACCCTTAGAGGCCTTTCCTAAATAGAGGCCTAAAAGCGCGGCAGTTATTATGGCTATGACTACTATGACACTTCATCTGAGGAGTTGGAGATCCACGTAAAAATTAAAGTCTACTTAAAAAGTATTATCTTTTGTGGGATAATGTATGATGTTGAAGTGCCTAGACCTGACTTCGTTAGAAGGACTTGGATGAGCCTTGAGGGGCTGTGGGATTTTAGCTTTGATGACGACGATATTGGGTTGAGTAAGAGGTGGTTCTTAGACGGGTTGCCTGAGCCTGTGAAGATAAGGGTTCCATATCCATTTCAAAGTAGACTGAGCGGGATAGGAGACGAGTCCATACATAATATTGTATGGTACTGTAAAACGTTTAAAATGCGTGAAGACTTTAGACGGGCTAGGGTCCTATTAAAGTTTGGAGCTGTAGATTATAAGGCTACTGTATGGCTTAACGGAAAATACCTAGGTGAACACGTAGGAGGATATTCGCCTTTCAGTTTTGACATAACGGATTACATCAGTTATGAGAATACTCTTGTTTTGAGGGTAGAGGATTTTCATGGAGACCAAGCTAGGGGGAAGCAGGATCCGAGACTTAAACCCTCCGGATGCACGTATATGAGAACTACGGGGATATGGCAGCCAGTTTGGCTAGAGTCGTGTGGAGATGCTTGGATTGATAGATTCCAAATCCTCCCGGATGTCAATTCTAACGGCTTTCAACTATACGCATATGTAAACGGACGGATTAATGGTTTAAAGCTTAGATTGAAAGTCTTCCTAGCCGAGGCCGAGCTCATCAACTTAGTCCGGGAGGTGAGGGAAAACCCTCTACGAGCTTCAGCGGAGCTTCCAGAAGTGTGTTTATGGTCTCCTGAAGAGCCTGACCTATATACGATCGAGCTCTTTATTGAGAAGAACGACGCGATTCTAGATGATGTTAAAGGATACTTCGGTTTAAGAAGTATAGGCGTTGTAAACGGGAAAATAGCGTTAAACAACAAGCCCGTTTATCTTAAATTCGCGTTGGATCAGGGCTTCTTCCCAGATGGGTTATATGCGGCACCTAATGTTGAAGCCTTAAGAAGAGATGTTGAAGCTGTCAAGAAGCTCGGGTTAAACGGCGTTAGAAAGCATCAAAAACCAGAAGACCCTAGGTATTTCTACTGGTGCGATAAACTCGGAGTCTTAGTTTGGGAGGAGATGCCAGATTGGGGTATGAGCCTTGAATATAAAAACCTCGACAACTTCTGGAATGAGGTGGAGGATATTATTGTAAGGGACTTCAACCATCCGTCGATAATAGCTTGGGTTCCATTCAATGAAAGAGAAACTGTAAGCAACAATATTGAACATCGGAGGTTTGTAGAGGAAATATGCTTAAGGATTAAACGTTTGGATCCAACAAGGCTTCTTGTGGACAACAGCGGCTACATCCATGTGGGGCCTACAGACGTAATCGATATCCATGATTACAGCGGCTGGAAAGGGTATAAACACTTTAAAGACATTCTTCTGAAGAGGGTTCGATCTTTAAAAACAGGAGAGCCGAAGGAGCTTAGAGTAGCAGTTGAAGACTTCAAGTACAATGATCAGCCTATAGTGTTGAGCGAGTGGGGAGGCTGGGGGATCAAGGGATTTAGACCCATTGTAGACCGTGAGGTTATGGTTTACGGTCCTCCAGTTGCAGATGAATACGAGTTTCTAACGAGGTATAGGGGGAATATAAAAGCCATACGTGAATGTGAACCTCTAGCCGGGTTTTGCTATACTCAACTCTACGACGTAGAGGGCGAATTAAACGGTTACATGACGTATGATAGGAAATGGAAAGTAGATCCAGAGCAAGTAGCTAAGGTGCATAGAGCTATTGGCTTCTAAGTTTCATCTAGTTTTTAACAAGTAAATAACGATTTCCTTAACGTTCTAGTAGGTTTTTCTATTTGTGGAAATGTAATGAAGTTACTTGAAGGACTTCAAGTATTCATGGATTGACCTAGCTGCCTTCTTCCCAGCCCCCATGGCGCTTATAACTGTTGCTTCACCAGTAACTATGTCGCCTCCAGCATATATACCTTCGATGTTTGTTCGCATATTCTCATCGACAACTATTGTGCCGTCTTTGGCTATTTCAAGCCCAGGCGTAGTCTGCTGGATGAGTGGGTTGGGTCTTCTACCTATTGCGACTATGACTGTATCAACATCCATTAGAAAGTTTGAATCCTTTATGGGGATTGGTCTACGTCTTCCAGATTCATCAGGCTCGGATAGTTGCATCTTTATACACTCCATCTTTCTAACCCAGCCTTTTGCATCTCCGTGATAGGCTACTGGAAGAGTTAGGAAATCGAATACTACGCCTTCCTCTTCGGCGTTTTCAACCTCCTCTCTCCTAGCAGGCATTTCAGTCCTCGACCGTCTATAAATTATGTGAACCTCCTTAGCTCCGAGTCTTAAAGCACATCTCGAAGAGTCCATTGCGACGTTCCCAGCTCCAATAACTGCCACTTTATCACCAACCTTGATTGGAGTATCCCACTTTGGAAAGAGGTAGGATTTCATCAGGTTAACACGTATCAGGAATTCATTTGCACTGTAGATCCCGCAGAGGTTTTCCCCCGGTATTTCCATAAAGATTGGTGGTCCGGCGCCTGTTCCAATAAATACGGCGTTAAAATCCTCGTCTTTCAGAAGCTCTGGGATAGTGTAAAGTCTGCCGATGAGGGTGTCCGTTCTTATGGTAACCCCAAGCTTCTTCACGTAGTCGATTTCCGCTTGGACGATACGTTTGGGAAGCCTAAACTCTGGAATACCATACATTAGAACTCCTCCCGGCTCATGGAGGGCTTCAAAGACTACGACCTCATGCCCTAGTCTGGCTAGATCCGCTGCCGCAGTGAGCCCGGCTGGACCCGCACCTATGATTGCTATGCGTTTGCCAGTGGAGGGGGGCTTCTCTGGAATCTCGACTCCATGCCTCAGTTCCCAATCAGCTAAAAACCTCTCCAGCCTACCGATCTGTACCGGATCACCTTTCCTACCTAGTAAACAGTTCTTTTGACATTGATCCTCTTGGGGGCAGACTCTACCGCAGATGGCTGGCAAATTATTCTTCTCCTTAATCTTTCGTATCGCTTCTCTAAACTCGCCTTTCCTTAGAAGTTTAATGAATGAGGGGATGTCTATTTCAACCGGACACCCTGGAATACATTGAGGGTTAGAGCATTGTAGGCATCTTTCAGCCTCCATCATGGCTTGCTCCTCACTATAGCCTAAGGCAACTTCATCAAAATTGCGTATCCTCACTTCAGGAGGTTGTTTAGGCATCGGAACAGTTTTAAATCGATCCCATTTGCTCATAATCCTTAACCTCCCACCTTCTTGTTTGCTTCCCAATAGTCTAGAGCCATCTTCTCTTCTGAGAGGAAAGTCATAGAACGCTTTATCAACTCTTCAAAGTCTACTTCGTGGGCATCGAACTCCGGTCCATCTACGCATACAAACCTAGTTTTACCGCCAACCGTCACTCTGCAAGTACCGCACATACCAATTCCATCAACCATTATTGGATTTAAACTGACGATCGTCTTAATACTGTGGGGTTTTGTGACATTAGCCACAGCCCTCATCATCACAGCTGGCCCAACCGCGTAAACTAAGTCGAATCTATGTCCATCTTGGATTAGCAATTTTAAGACATCGCTTACAAATCCCTTATAGCCCCTTGACCCATCGTCTGTGGATATGTAAATTTCATCCGAGAACGCCATCATCTCTTTCTCCAAGATCAACAATTCGGCTGTTTTCGCACCTATTATCGACACTACTCTATTGCCAGCTTCTTTGAAAGCCCGCGTTAATGGGTAAGCAGCCGCTATTCCAACACCACCACCTACAACGCATACAACTCCATAATTTTTCACCTCAGTGGGATTTCCAAGAGGCCCAAGAATATCCAGTATCGTCTCACCCTCCTTGAGCTCTCCCAGTTTTCTAGTTGAAACTCCAACTTCAAGAAAGACTAGGGTTATTGTCCCGCTATGAGCATCCCAATCCGCAATAGTTAGTGGAAAGCGTTCGCCCATTTCATCAACCCTCAAAATGACAAACTGTCCGGGCTGTGCCTTCCTAGAGATCTCTGGAGCAAAGACCTTTAGGAGTTTAATCTTCGGTGCGAGTTCTCTCTTCTCAACTATCTCATACATCTTTCCTCCCTTCTAGGTCTAGAGATTTCGTATAAGCTAGTAGTTTAATTTAATCTTTATCTTATTTATAGCGTGCTAAATTACTGTCTGGAATGCCATATATAACCTTACATCTTATTTAAAAATAGATATAGAAGACATGGAATGCTCGACTGACCTTACTATAGAGCATATGCGTTTGAGCATATCAGCTTATTTTCTTCCAGCCACTTTTTCTATGGTAACCATCACTACTCGTCCATTTCCCCCGGATTTCTCAATCTTAGACCTTTAATTTTTCATACATTTTTTCAAGCGTCCATCTGATGGATGTTCTAAGCTCTCTAAGCCTACGTTTATCTCCGTAGTTTCTTATTCTAATTTCTCTGATAGCGTCACCTTCTATTTTTAACTCATAGTCGAAAACCCTATCTGGGTTTAGCTTCCCTTCTTTAACAAGCTCCAGATCCTTACTTTTCATAGAGTCCAGCACTCTACTAACCAAGAAAGATTGAAACGGCGGTGTTGACACGTACAGGTTTAAGCTAGGTTCGATAACAACATGTGCATCCCTATCAGTCACGTACATTTTCGCCAAGAGAACCCCATCTGACGCTTCAAGGGTAAGCGTCTCTTGAGCCGCCGCCTCGGGCACTTGCGGAGCGGGACCTATTTCAACTTGAGTGGGTTGAACCTGAGGTAATTGAGGAGCTTCAACTCTTCTAAAGCTTTTAGATACTAAAAGCGAGTCTACAACCGATATGAGAGACTCCAAGGTTTTAACTTCCTCTCTAAGAGATTCAAGCTTTTTCTGCAACTTTGCTTTAAGCTCAGCCAATTGTTTAACTTCCTCAGATTCGTCTAAACCCATCTAAAATAGTATTTGCGAAATTCATAGTTAAACTTAACTGAAAATCTTAACCAGTCGACGGAAAATGGAGTTTAAACATAATGTTTTGCAACAATGTAAGTAAAAACTAGAAGTGAGACGATGGCTTTACCAACCTTAACATTCATCTTCAGCAGATACTGTAAGGTTAAACAAATACGTACTGTAAGAGCTTATGCAATACACTTGAATGGCAAAAGTGAACGCTCCGACTGTGAGAAAGATTTTAGAGGCGATAGATGAAATATCAATCAGGTGTTTAATTGAGTTTACTAATAGGTTCGGATATAGGAACTCTAGGTACAAAAACGATTCTAGCAGATTGTGGGGGAAGAATACTTGCATCCTCATTCAGAGAATACGGAGTTTTAACCCCCAAACCCGGATGGGCGGAGCAGTGGCCTGACGTATGGTTTAACGCATTATGCGAAACCATAAAAGAGGTTTTAGACGCCTCTAAAGTAGATCCGAGGGAGATCGCCGCCATATGTGTAAGCGGTCTATATGGCGGCAGCGGTATTCCATGCGATAGAGAAATGAGGCCTCTTAGACCCTGCATAATATGGGCCGATAGAAGGGCTACAGAGGAGTGTAAATGGATTAGAACAAACATAGGAGAAGATAAAATATTTAAAGTAACTGGTAATACCGTAGACCCATACTATGGATATACTAAAATGTTATGGATAAAGTTTAACGAGCCGGATATCTGGTCGAGAACACAGCAAATAATCACCCCTAATGGATACTGCATATATAGACTGACCGACTCAATAGCTTTAGACCTTTCAAGCGCTGGAAACTACGGTGGGATACTGGACATAAGTAAGAGGGATTTCGCCGAACAACTTATGGAAGAGCTAGGAATAGAGAGAGACTTCTTCCCGGAGAAGCTTGTAGAATCTAAGCAAGTTGTAGGTGAAATTCACAGGGAAGCTTCAGAGCTCACAGGTCTTAAACCTGGAACCCCTGTATGTGCAGGGGGGATAGACGCGCCAGTTAGTGCATTAGCGGTAGGGGCTTTAGACGATGGAGATCTGGCTCTTATGCTAGGTACTAGTATGTGTTGCGGCTTTATAAGCCATAAACCGAGGATTTCAATAAAGCTCATAAACTACCCTTACGTTGCCAGAGATATAGAGTACCTTTACAGTTTTGCCGGTGTTTCTACAGCTGGCTATTGTATAAGATGGTTCAGAGATCAGCTTGGACAGGTTGAGGCTGAAGCTGCTTCTAAGCTTAAACTTTCAGCTTATACTCTTCTTGATATGGAGGCGGCGAAGGTTCCACCAGGATCAGATGGACTGATATTTATGCCGCATATGATGATCGGCGATAGAGCCCCATACTGGGATGAGTATATTAGAGGAGGCTTACTCGGTTTAACACTCTACCATACTAAAGCCCACGTGTTCCGAGCTTTTCTAGAAGGTGTTGCCTACGGTCTCAAATACAGTGTTGATGCGGCCGTAGAGGCGGGTATGCCCATTAAGAGAGCTATTTTAGTTGACGGCGGAGCTAAGTCAGAGCTTTGGAGGGCTATTTTAGCCGACGTATCAGGGTTATCTATGGACTATATCGCTGAAAACCCGGGAGCCCCTCTAGGCGACGTCGTTCTGGCTGGTGTAGGAGCGGGATTACTTAAAGACTACGATGTGGTTCGTGAATGGGTTAAATCGTCGCAAGTAGTTAAACCAAACCCGAAGAATAGAGAGGTTTACGATAAGCTCTATAAGACCTATCTTGAAGCTCTCAACAGATTAAGAGACGTTTTCAGGGATTTCCCCCGCGTTTAACCCCCATTTTTTATTTTTCTCAGGTTTTTATGTCTCCGGCGGGTGAAAGGCTTCAGCCGGCTCTAGGGCATGTAACGTTTTCGTTCATCATAGCGGCATAGCGCACAGTGATAACGCTTGACCTAGTAGAGCCTGAACCTCCGAGTCTTGAGGGGCTCCGCCCGGAACTCTCCGTTGCAGACTGGACATCTAACCATAGTCTTCGCCGCTCACACTTATGGCATACAAGAAATAGTGAAACCATATATAAGGCTTAACGGTTTAATCCATGTTTTCACGTTGCACCCTCCTCGTTAAAGGATTCTGTAAATACTCTTTCAAAATCCTCTTCCTCTACGCCTGTTGCCGTGAGCTTAGCCAGGGAATCCACCGTTAAATCTTCAAACTTTTAAACCTTAGAAATCTTCGTTAGAGACATGAGCCTCTTAAACGACTTGGCGAAAGGGTGGTTGAAAACTTAGAAATTTTGAGGAGGAACGGGGTCATTGATGCAAAAGTTATCAGCGACTATTCAGAAATGGTAGAGCGAAATCTTCACAGCTGGTTGCAATACTCAGTGATCGATGTTGCGAGGGGTTGAATCCAATCTGCACTCCAGAAGTTAAACTACGTTTTTCACAACCTTCAAATCCGTTAGATTTCGGCAAGAGTGGCAAGTAGTTTCATTAGAGTCGATCTAGCCGTCTACGAATGGTTTAACCGCCTTCTAGGCTTCGCCGAATGCATAACTTTAGACGAAGCACATGAATGCTTCTCAACGAGAGAAGTAGATTATAAATGGCTAACTATTAGAGGCAAACTTCCCTACGCCATAAGACATTTAGAAGTCAAACACAGTTCGTCATAATCATACTAACTCTCCCAATATATGTAAAGCGAATACCCTGGAAGGTTGGAAGGAAAGAAATCGATGAGGTACTTGAAACCAAAAATACTTTGAAAAACTAAGCCCTAAATGGAAAGAACTGATGGACATAATTAGGAAAGACATAGATGCAAAACTCATCATAAATGAAAATTACACTTCAATCCACCCACAATAAAAACTCGTGTGAGCTACACATTATGGTATAGATAAAAAGAGACATCCCCTCTAAAACCCTTCTAAGCTAGGCTTCTCACCCTCCACTTCGTCGAGCATTTTAAGCATCTCCCTAACCCAGTATGGAAGCCTCTCC
>Ga0185307_1000407_pt1 | contig 27789 bp, 22 predicted proteins | sample LHCtaG_FD_128010 | JGI IMG/M metagenome (GOLD analysis project Ga0185307, IMG submission 128010) | Hot spring microbial communities from Little Hot Creek, USA to study Microbial Dark Matter (Phase II) - LHC4sed_matched (SPADES... | ecosystem: Environmental > Aquatic > Thermal springs > Hot... | reverse complement strand
AGCCCAGCAGGCTCCGCAACCTATACACAACGTTTTGTCGACCCTTACTTTCGGCATGCTTATCGCGAACCCCCTTCGCAGCAGAATAAAACGTTATCGGTGCATAGGGCTGCAGCATCGTACCCGGTGAACGCCGTTCGACTCTCCGGAAACTCTCCAAAGCTCACCGGTGCCGAACGCGAAACCAAACCTTCTCTCACTTCGCTTTCAAGAGGCAAAGTTTCATACTCTAGAGTATGCTATTCATCGATAGGGAGGAAGAGCTTAGGAGCGCGCGCGAGGAAAGCCGAGGAGTTTCCGTGGAAGCGGAACGAGAGGAAGGAGGTGTACGTGCTCTACAGCAGATCCGGCTTCGCGTTCGAGCCGGAGGAAAACGTCCTGCTATTCTCGCTAGGGATTGTGGAGCGCGACTTTAAGCGGGAAGAGACGCTGGTAGCCGAACTGTAGCGTGCACGCTTAACCAAGTTTGAGGCTTAAACGCCCCCCTCGAGATGGTGGCACCTCCCCCTTCTTGATCTTCTCGACGAGATCGATCACCCTCCGCTTAATCTCGTCCCTAACGCTACGCGCGTCGTCGAGGCTCATGCGAGCTGGGTCGGGGATCTCCCAGTGCTCAACGTACCTCGTGTGCACTACCGGGCAGGTGCCAGACTCCGACTCCCCGCACACGACAACGCCGATCTCGGAAATCCTCTCCAGCTCCGGGGTGAGCGGCTTCGGCTTCTTCCCCGAGATGTCGATGCCCTCCTCCAGCATCAGCTTAACCGCGTTGGGGTGCACCTCCTCCGCGGGCTTGCTGCCAGCGCTCACAGCCCGCCAACCGGGAGGAGCCATCGCGTTGAAGTACGCCTCCGCTATCTGGCTTCGGAACCGGTTCTCCGTGCAGACAAAAAGCACGATTCTCTCGGACCCGTTCACAGTGCGAGCCTCGAACCGCCGGTATTTAAGCTCTCTTTGACCGGCGCCGCCTGTAATCGCTTTCGAGCTTTTATATGTGTTTCATAGCGCAGACGATGAGCGCTGGAGCTCAGCGTCTCCTGCGCGGGCTCGCGGAAAGGCGCAGCAGCTGCGCGATGCCCTCCTTTGCGTCTAACTCCCTCAGATGCTGGGCGGCCCGCAGAAAGTACACGACGGCGGTCAGCGACGCGTGAGCGAAGGCAGCTAGGAGCGCCAGCAAAGGGTACCCCACGGCGGAGAAGGCGATGACGTAGATCAGGTACATGTTCCTCCTCCCGTCGACCAGAGCAAACGCCCTGTCGAAAGGGGCGTAGTGCTTCAGCGGTCTGCCTGTGGTGAGGGCGAACTGGTTGTAGACGTGCCTCACGAAGCAGTCCACGACGAGGAAGGCCATCCCCAGCGCGGCGGCAAAGAGGTCGTAGCCGTGGAGGGCGAGGCCGAGCGCAAAGGAAGCGTAGAGCGCCTGCTCGTAAAGCGCGTCGAGCGAGTGCTCGAGGTGCCCAAACCTGGTGAGAACACCCCGCACACGGGCTAGTTTGCCATCGATACCATCCAAGATTCCGATGAAGTACGAGAGGAGAGCTGCAGGCAGGAACCACCCCTTGATGAACAGCAGCACAGCGGGTAGCGAGAGCATATTAACCGCTAGGGTTACGCGGTTGGGTGTGACAGCCTTGTGGTCGCCGAGAAGTTTGACGAGCGCGTTCTCAAGGGGGGCATTGAGAATCGACGTGATGTGTATGCCCTTCTGGGCCCAGCGCACCAGCGCGCTCTCGGTGGCCTTGATGTCGCCGGCGTAAACGCATGCTGGCCTGTGGCGAGGCTCAGCTAGCTCGTCGAGCTCCACTGAACGACCGGTGCGGCGGACCGACTTTTCCAGTACAATCTTCCCTGCATGCAATCCGAGCTCGTACCCTTCCTCGACAAAACGTCTCAACGCACTTGGCTCCACAAGGAAGTCGGCTTCAACCGAAAGCTCAGCGTCAACGGCTAGCGCTTGTCCCAGTGGAATGTATTCTACATTCACTTTTAGGTCAATACGGTCGTCCAGCAAGTTCTTTACATCGCTTAAGATCTCGCGTTGAGCAGCGATCGTAAAGCTCGTGAAGCCTAAACTCTTCAAGACCGATACCCACCGCACTGCTACCGGTACTCCAAAGTACTCGACGAGAGCTACTGGCACCGACTCCTCCCGCGTCTTAGAACGGTCCCGGAAAAAGAGGACAACTCTACGCTCCACTCTCGCCCACCGCTTCGGCCACTCCCTTCAAGAAGCGTTTAAAAGCGTCCTCAAAGGTCGCGTAGACCACCTTAGCGAGATCGTAGAGGAGGATAACCACTACTACCAGTAGCGCAAGGGCGACCGCGCGCGACAAAACTTCTCCAAGCACCGGTATGGGCTGCAGAGCGCCAGGCATGAACGTTAGAGCCAACCAGGCTGCAACTAGGTACAGCGCATCCAAGCCTATGTGCTTAGCTACGCTCTCGGTTATCCCCAATGCTCTCACTACTCTTGCCGCTAACGCGTCCACGAGAACTTTCGCTCCGATCAGGACCTTGTACCCATAGTACACGGTGAACATTAGCGCCAGAAGTGGAGCCACATCGCTTAACTTCAGCTCCAACCACTCGAGGTTAAGGAGAACCACATCGCCAAAGTATCTTTGCACGTAGGAGAGCATTAAGAGAGCGAACATAAGCTTGAAACCGCTCGCGGCAGCAGCTTTCAGCCTGCGCTCCGCATACCTCACCCCCGCTCTGAGCTTGGGGAACGCTTCACCCGAAGACCTAGGCGGCACCGCCAGACCCTCCACGGGCCACACGACAGCCAAGTTGCTGCAAACCCAGTAGGTGAGCGCAATCCCCCAGAAGCCGGCGAAAACCATAGCAGCCGTTGCAGCGTACTTCAGGAGGGGGTCTGCGACCCAAGCCAGCTTACTCGCACCTCCCTCCCCGCGCCCAAGGAAGACAGGTACAGCCGAGCTGGCCGCTGCGAGCCCTACAAGCGAGTGCGCGTAAGCAGGCTGCCAGCTCAACGCGGTTAGAATGAACGAGAGGAAGCCCACCTCCGCGATCAGCTCCGCGAGCGCGACAACTCTTGTCAAGCCCTCCCCGGCTCGTGCTAGAACGGCGGAGAGGTCGGCTAGGTCTCCGAGAAAAGCGACTATGTACAGAAGCGCGAAAGCGAGAAGCGGCTGCGTGGGCAGGGTGCCAGCCAGCATCGCAGCACCCAGCGCGGAGAGACCTGCGGATGCCAGGAGAGCCGCTTCCACCCGCGCGTGAGAGAGCTCGAGCGCAGCGAGCTTGAGCGTTAGGGGTCTAACGAGCGCGAATGTCAGAGGACCCGAGTGTTTCTTCCCGTAATCTCTGATGAGGATCTTTTTGTAGAGCTCTCTGGCTCTCGCCAGATCCTCAACGGTGTCTACATCCTTCCACAGTAGGTTCGTAACGTCCACGTAGTCTACCTCGCCGTCCCTAGCCGCTAGGTCGAGCGCGTCACCTATCGACGCTAAGGGCCCCTTCTCGGAGATAACCCTTTTGACGTAAGCGCAGGCCCCTTCTCTGACCAGGATTAGTCCCGTGTCTATACCGTACCTAGATTCCAAGCCTTTCCCGACCGCCACTACCGCTCCCTCGGAGAGCTTAACCTTCAAGCCCTCTTGGGCTTCCGCACGGGAGGGCTTCCGGTCGAGACACACGGTGAAAGCTTTGCGCGAGGAGTGGGAGATGATGCGTCTCAACATTTCGTACTCGAACACGTGGTCCGACATCGCCACGAGGAATGGAGGTTTCACGTGTTTGAGGGCTGTGTACACGCTGTACAGGTTGCCGAACTCCTCCCTGTCCACGGTTAGGATCACTACGGAGGACCCGAGCTTTGAGCGGAAGGCCTCGGCGAACTCCCTCCTCGTAACCAAGTACACTGGCGAGAGCCCGGCTCTCTTAAACCTCTCGAGTATGAACTCAAGGATCGTGAGACCAGGCTCCAGTTCCATTAAGCTTTTCGGGCGCTCCTCAGAGTAAGGTCTCAACCTGCTCGCCACGCCGCCCGCGACGATGACAACAGGTAGCATTACAGACGTAAAAACTCGTTCAGATAAAAGCTTTCGCTACGGCTAGCATTACCACCCTGTTTAGATATACCGAAGATATTTAATTTGTTTTTAACTAAAAAATATTCTAAAATGTTTATGTTTTAAAACATACCCGCTAGGGAGAGGTGTTTATAGAAAACTATATTAACCTACTTTCAAAACCACTAACGATGGGGCATGCTGTCTAAGCACCCGTTGGATCTTCCCACGGGCAGGAAGCTTTCTAGGGAGGAAATTGCGGACGCGTTGAGGCTCTCAATTATCGCGGAGCTCGACGCTGTGAGCCTCTACCTCCAGCTGGCTAGGGCGATAGATGACGAGCGGGTGAGGAGGGTGTTCGAGGATATTGCGCGCGAGGAGAAGACACACACCGGCGAGTTCCTCGCGCTGCTGAAAAGCCTCGACCCTGAGCAGGTTGAGGAGCTAAAGGCCGGTGCCAGGGAGGTTGCGGAGCTTGCAGGCGTGGCGGTTCCAGATCCGCCTCAAGCCGAGGCTCAAGCTGAGCCGTTAACCTCTGGCGAGTGGAGCTACCTTTTGAGCCAATTTAGAACCGCTGCCGACTCGGCGAGGATGTTCCGGCGCCACCTCCCAGTTGCTAGGTTTGGCAGGGGCGTTTACACAGTTCCCGTTGAGAAAACAGGAGGAGAGAGCGAGGTTTTACCGCTGAGAGAGCTGGCGGTTAAGTTCCGTATAAGTCAGCAAGCTATTGACTATGCGCGAGCCGCGAAGCAGCCGCTGGAGCTCGCGGACGCGCTCAGGGCTGCAGTAGAGCTCGGCTTAGGCGAGGACAGGGCGGTGTTCGAGACGCTCTCAAACCTTAAGGAGTCTGTAAAGCTGCAAGCTACGAGCTGGGACGAGCCGGGAGAGGCTTTAAGAGAGATCGCCGCCGCTGTCGCCGAGCTGGTAAAAGCCCAAGCGACTCCGCCCTTCATCGCTTTCGTCAGCCCCAGCAGGTACGCGAAGCTGCTGGCAGTGCACGAGAGGACGGGCGTCATGGAGCTGACTCGTGTTAAGGCTCTAGCCGAGGTGGTTCCGACCCCTCCGCTACCCGACGACACAGTCCTAATCGTCTCTGCAACCCCTAGGGTTCTCGACTTAGCGCTCGGCGCCGATACGGAAGTAACCTACCTCGGCCCCGAGGACGGCTATCACGTATTCAGAGCTTGGGAGACGCTAGCTGTAAGAGTTAGGCACGAGCGCGGTGTAGCGGTGCTCAAGCAGAGGTGACCGGTATGGAGGCTATAGCCCAAACCTTGCGGAGGCTAGCCGAAGCAGAGCACGGATACGCGGAAGAGCTCAGGAAGCTCGCCGAGTCGGTGAAGTACGCTACGGTGATCGGAGCTGTGATCGAAGCGGTTGCCAGCGACTCGGAGAAGCACGCTCGCCTCTACGAGTCGATGCTGAAGATCGTGACAGGTTGGCACCAGCCGGGTCTCATAGGGGAGGACCTAAAGCTCGTAGCTCAAGTTATCGATAAGCACATAGAGACCGAGAAGCGGATGATCGAGGAGACGAGGAAGCTGCTCATGGAGATTGCAGACTCTAGGATGCGCCTGCTGCTTGCTGCCATATACGAGGACGAGGTCAAGCACCATCGCGTGCTCACGGACATTAAGGACAAGATAGCGAAAGCCGACACGCTCTCGGAAGAGGAGTTCTGGGAAGCCGTTTGGAGAGATAGCCCCTGGCACGGAACGCCCGGAGGGTAATTCGCTTTATTTTTCGTAAACGCTTTAACGGGAAGCTCAACCCGAAAGGATCTTGGCTACTTCGTCGAGCACCTCTTCTTCCCTTCTCCCGCTTTCGATCAGTTGGTGCTCGGCGTAGCCGGCTTTCGCCCCGCTCACCCTCCTGCCAACGAGCTCGATTGCCTTGCGCGTAGGGTGGGTGACGACGTCCACGTAAGCTCTAACGATCGCCGCCGCCGCGGCTTCCTGGAGCACGATCGTTTGATCCTCGAGCTCGAGCACGAGCCTGAGGTGCTTGTGGCCAGGAGGGATTGCCGCTACAACCCTCCTCACCTTCTCGTTCGGGTAGACGCGGACGTTCGCCACGCCATCAGCTCTGTACACCGGCCTTTTATCCCGCTCGGACCTCGGCGAGCCTCCTGGCGCTCACGAGCCCGCCCTCGAGCTTGAGGTTGGGCATCATCCTTTCGAGCAAGCGCGCCCCTCAGAGCCCTCCACAACCTCTTCTCGTGGTAGCGCGCGCGGACGGGGACGAGGAGGGCGAGAGCGGCGGTGCGAAAGCCGAGCGGCGCAGGGGCGCGGCGCGGGGACCCCAACCAAAACCCGCGCGGGCGCGCGCCTGCGGTAACCCGTCACAGAAGGTGGGTCCAGGAACTTAAGCGCGACGCTGCGCGTACTCGGGTAGCTGAGCTAGCGCGAGCTCGGCTCTTCAGGTGGGAACTTTGAGAACTGTTAATATAGGTGGGATGAGAAGCCTTCCGCCGTGGCCGCGGTTAGGGTTGATTCGAAGGGAAAAGTGGTCATACCGAAACGCTTGCGGGAGAAGGTGGGCCTTAAGGAAGGGGGTTCTCGAGGGTCGATGTGCGGGATGGGGTCGTGGTGGTCGAACCACTGAAGCCTGTAAGTGAAGCATACTTCGGAGCTTTCAAAGTCGAGTCGTGGCCTGAAGACCTCGACTCCTTCCTCGTCGAAGCGGTGAAGGAGCTTTGGTTGAGAAAAGCTACGTCGACGTGAACGTCTTCGTGTACTGGCTCGGCGGGCACCCGGTTTACGGGGCTAGAGCGAGGGAGTGGATCGACGCTGTAGCGCGCTCGCCGAAGGGCGTCTTCTTCACGAGCTCCCTAACGTTCTACGAGGTTGCGGTCATGCTGGCCGGGATAACGGGTAGGGACTTGAATGACGTATGGTTTGTTAAGAAGCTTGCGTCGGCTTTTAGGGAGCTGAAGGGGCTTGAAGTCGTCCAGCTGGAAGCGTACGATTGCGTGAGAGCGATCGTGCTGATGGAAAAGTTCAGGCTGAACCTCGAGGACGCGCTGCACTTAGCCACAGCCCTGCGCCTGTGCGCTCGCAGGATCGTATCGAACGATGCGGATTTCGACAGAGCGCCCCTGACCAGGGTGTTTTAGCTGTGAGGGAAAAAGTTTGATAAGGTCTTCCTTTACTCGTACTTCCAGACTCCCCTGCCCCTGTAGTTGAACACTATCGTCTTGTAGGCACTAACGTACTCGACGGAGTACGCTATGCCCTCCCTGCCGATCCCTGATTCTTTCCTGCCGCCGAAGGGGTAGTAGCCGATCCCGTGCCTGGGCATGTCGTTAATGTATATCGCTCCGAACTCTAGGAGGCGCACTAACCTCCTGATCCTGTCCATGTCCCAGCCGAATATTGCGGCGTCCAAGCCGTACCTGCGCCCGTTCGCCAACTCTACGGCTTCCTCCTCGCTGGAAAAGTCGGTTATGAGAGCTACGGGAGCGAAGATTTCTTCCCTGTACAACCTCACCTGCTTAAGCGCGCTCTTGTCCCTCACTTCAACGAGCGTAGGCTCCACGTAGGTGGAACCCAGCCTCCTACCGCCGTACAGTAGCCTACCGCCTTTGCTCAAGGCTTCCTCGACAGCCTCCATCATCTCGTCAGCTGCGCTGGGGTCTATGAGCGGGCCCATTACCGTGTCTGGATCCCTAGGGTCGCCAACGGTCACTTTTGAGAGCTTTTCGACGAGCTTACCGGAAAACTCCTCGTAAATGGGCTTCTCGACGAGGACGAGTTTGATCGCGTCGCAGCGCTGGCCGGCAAAGCTGTAGATTCCGGCTGCGATCCTCTCGGCTGCGAAATCGAGGTCGGCGTCAGTCAGGACGATCGCCGGGTCTCCACCTCCCAGCTCCATTATGAACTGCTTTATGCCAGCTGCTGCGAGTACTTTCTTGCCAGTCGAGCTGCTGCCCGTGAAGCTGATAACGTGCACCCGCTCGTCCGCTACCAGCTTGTCGCTCTCGGCTCCGGGGACCGTCAGCACGGCGAACGACTCGCTCGGGAACCCGGCTTCTTCAACGAGCTTCGCGAAGAGGAGGACGGGAACCGGGTCGGCGGAGGGCGGTTTAACGACAACAGCGTTTCCAGCAACCGCGCTGTAGGCGAACTTCGAGACGGTATCGAAGAGCGGGTAGTTGAAGGGGGTTATCGCCAAGACAACCCCGTAGGGCTCCCTCCTCACAATCGCTTCTGTTTCCAGCGTGGTCGGATCCCAATCGCCGGGAGCGTACTCGCCGAAGATCTTCCTAGCGTCGAGGTCCGCTCTCCTCAACCGGTCGATGCTCGCCTCCACCTCGCCGAGAGCTTGGCTCCTCGTCTTCCCGCTGTTAACGACTAGCGCGTTCGCTAGATCCTCCTTGTGCACCTCCATGAGGTCTGCGATTCGCTCTAAGATCTCGAGCCTCCTCCAGCCCGGCGTATCCCTGATCCTCCACCTTCCGACCTTGTACACGCGGCCAAGAGCTTTGTCGACTTCCTCCCAAGAGAGCCGAGGCACCTCTGCGATAACGCTGGAGTCGATCGGGCTTTTCACCTTCGTGAACTCCCTCCCGCTGACCCATTCGCCCGCGGCGTAAGCTCTGAAACGGTAAACCCCGTTCACAACCTCGTACACTCCCGCGAATACCTTACCCCTGATCGATAGCATCGCTCTCCCAGAGCTTCGATGTTTATAAACCTATGCCGCAGGTATAGCCGGGCAGGTCGTCGGCGAGCTAACCGTCTTGTGCCAGCAAGGAATAGGAACAGCTAAATACCTCTGCAGCCCGATACCGGTAGGGATGGATCAGAAGCTCGTACTCGAAGCCGTGAGAAGGTACTTGCGCGCGGGCTACGCGCTGGTGGGAAAGCACTCCGCGGTAGAGGTTTGCAGGTGGACGAAAAGCGCGCTCAAAGGTGGGCACATGTGCTACAAGCGGTGGTACGGCGTGCGGAGCCACCGGTGCGTGCAGATGACACCCGCACTCAACTTCTGCAACTTCGCTTGCCTTTTCTGCTGGAGGCCCTACGTTGAGGGGAGGTTCGAGATACCTGCTGGCTGGCGGTGGGATGAACCTGCAGATATCGTCGAAGGGGCAATCTACGCGCAGAGGAAGCTACTGGCCGGCTTCAAGGGGAACCCCCAGACCACCATGGAGCGGTTCTTAGAGGCGATGCACCCTAGGCACATGGCGATCAGCCTCGACGGGGAGCCGGCGCTCTACCCGAAGCTCGCCGAACTGATCAAGGAGGTGAAGGATAGGGGTATGACCGCGTTCCTAGTTACGAACAGCTCGGTGCCGAGCAGGCTCGAAGAGCTGATCAAGAAGGGGGCGGAGCCGACCAACCTATACGCCAGCGTGTACGGCCCCAACCCGGAAGTGTTCGAGAAGGCCGCTAGACCCCTCACGCTGAAGGCTTGGGAGCTGGTGATGGAGACGCTCGACCTGCTGCCCCGCTTCAGCACCCGCACGATCATGAGGCTCACGATGGTGAAGGGGTTGAACATGGTGGATCCCGGGGGCTACGCGAAGCTCATCGAGCGCGCCCAGCCGAAGTTCGTCGAGCTGAAAGGCTACACGTGGGTCGGCGAGAGCCAGAAGAGGCTACCGATCGAAGCGATGCCGAGGCTCGGCGAGCTAGAAGCCTTCGCCGGTAAGATCGCGGAGCTGACTGGTTACCGGATCAAGGTCTCGGACGAGAAAAGCAGGGTCGTCATGCTCGTGCGCGACGAAGAGACGTGGGAGTGGAACCTGAAGCTGATCGAGCAGCAGCGCGCGATCGAGGAGAAGCTGGACGCTGAGTGGAAGGGGAAGATCAGAGACTTTAAGATTAGGAACCTCCCGCCGCCACCCATACCCGTGCTCACCCCCGACGACCTGAAGCGCTTGACATGCGCAACCCCGTAGCGCGCGCTCCCGCTCTAGGTTGCGGAGCGGGATGCTGTCGGGTATAGAGCCTGAGAAGTTTATGAAGTAGCCTGGAAAGAGGCCAGCCACCCATACGCACCTCTTAACCTCGTTCACTACGTCATCTGCGCTTCCGTAGGTTAGCACGCCCGCGTCGACTCCCCCCATTTATCACCTTGTCATTACCGTACTTCTCGGCTATGTAGTTTAAATCGCGCGCGCAAGTGAGGCTGGGAGGCTCCAGCGACAATTCCCGCAATTAGACGGCCTGGAGTCATCGATTTAAGTTATTGATTTGAGACTGTCCTAGCCTTCTTCGCGCTGGGATTTGCGGGGATCCGCTCAGCTCCTGCGAGGTTCTACTCAGCTTTGACCTTGAACTCTTCGTTCACGATGACCTTGTCCTCCTTTAGGTGCTCGAGCACGAGCCTCCTGATGTGCCTCGGCAGTTTCTCGCCTGGGAAGATCCCGCTCAACCTCCTACCCTTCAGCGCCCGGAGGAGCGCTACGGTGCAGAGAGCTGTGGGGTAAGTTATGTACGTGGCGCCGGGCAGGAGCTCGTTAACCTTGCGCTGGCTCGGGAAGAACACAAAACGCCGGGACTCCGCGGGCTCACCGCCCACCTCTCCCTCCGCCGCAACCTCGACAGCAAAGTACGCGTCCTCAAGCTCGCCCTCCCGCACCATCCTGAGAATCTCGTTCGGGGCTGGCGAAGAAGGTAGAATGTGGTATAGCAGCTCTCTCGGGCTGACGCGAGCCCTGCCTACCCGAACCTCCTCTCCGCTGAGAATTCCAAGCCTGTAGAGAGCTCTCAGAGTCTCGATGTCGCTGCCCCCCGCGTAGTACTGAAAGTTCCTCAACTTGACGTAGTGGGGTATCGTGTACGCTTCGTCGTTGAGGATTGCGTAGCAGCGGATGGTGCCGAGAGGCTCGGGCAGCTCGAAAACAGTGCTCTCTCCGAACGGCTCGAGCCAGACAAACCTGCCGTTTCTGTACGCGAGCACAGGGGTTGCGCTCATCAGCATCTCTTCGCGCGACCACGGGATGACGAACGTGCTACCCCGCTGGTCCTCCACCGAAACCACCCTGACGGTTTCGACGCTATCGAGATCCTCGCACGCTTCGCGGACGAGAACGTTCACCAACCCCGGCGAGGCCCCGAAGTTGATGACCCCTGGAAGCCCCGCGTCGGCGAACTCGCGCGCGAAAGCCAGCTGCTCCGCCCGCACACGCCTCCCGCCATAGCATGCCATGTCGACGTACCCTGTACCAGCCTTCAACGCTGCTTGCATCACCAACGGGTTCAACGGTACCTCCCTTCTGCCGACCCTAACGAAGGTTGGTAGAGCGTTCACCACGAAGTCGAAACCCTTCAGCTTAGCCGCAAGCTCCTCCATGTTCAAGGCGTCGACCTGCTCAACAGGGATGTCGCGCACCTCCTCGAAGCTCAAGTACCTCTTAGCGCTATCCAAACTCCGGTCGAAGCACACGATTTCTTCAGCCACCCGCTTCAGCGCGACCAAGCGGGCAACAGCGGAGCCTACAGCCCCGCAACCCAAAACCGCTAACCTCAAGACGACCCCTAGTACCGCAAAGCCGCGCTTAATAAGTACTTTCCAACCGGGACAAAGATAAAAAGGCGTGTAGGGGAAAGGGGGTTCATGCAGCTCGAACCTCCAGCCGGAGTTTACAGGCTTTCGCTCAACGAGAACCTATTCCTCCCTAGGGAGCTCGTCAACGAGGTTGTCTCTATGGCTCTCGAGCTCGTCGACCCGCGCCTTTACAGGGACGCCTACGGGGAGGGGCTGGCCGAGAAACTAGCTGAGTTCCACGGCGTCGAAGCTAGCGAGATCGTTGTAGGATCGGGAGCTGACTACCTCATCTACCTCCTCGCCCATTTCGGCCGCGAGGACGGGATCGCGATCGTGGAGCCGACGTTCGAGGAGTACGAGAGAGCGGCGAGGCTATCCGGCGCCCCTCGGGTCAAAGTGCTCCTCGACGAGGAGTTTAGTTTGAAACCGGAGCGTGTGCTTTCGGTAAAAGCGGGGTTGCTCTACATGGCGTCCCCCAACAACCCGACGGGGAACCAGTTCGATAGAAGCACAGTGGAAGAAGTGGTGGAAGGGTTTAACGGCATGGTCGTGGTCGACGAAGCTTACGCTGAGTACGGTCGGTACACGCTGATCCGCGAAGCGCCAGCGCGCGAGAACCTCGTCGTGCTCAGAACCTTCAGCAAGGCTTGGGGTCTCGCAGGGATGCGCGTCGGCTACGCGGTTACGAACCGGAAGCTCGCATCCCTGCTGAGGGAAAGGGGGATGGTTTTCGCGTGCTCGAGCCTTTCCCTCAAAGCCGCCGAGTTGATGCTCGAGCGATGGAACGAAGTCGAAAAAGCCGTTGAAGAGCTTAAGCGGGTGAGGGAGTGGATGAGGAGCGAACTGAACAGGCTGCGGGTCCGGGTCTACCCTTCGGATGCCAACTTCCTCCTAGTCAAGCTCCCGGTCAGCTCCAGCTGGGCTAGAGAAAAGCTTCTGGAGAAGGGTTTCGCGGTCAAAAACGTTGGGCAGATGCCGCTCTGTGAGAACAGCATACGGGTCACTGTACCGCCCAAACCGATTGCCGAAACTTTCATAAAAGCTATGGGGGAAATCCTGGAGCGCTAAGGGGTGTCTAGGCTATGGCCACGCCCCAACAAACCCGCCTCGCCCGCCTACTAGAAGAAAAATACGGAATCGTAGGCAAAGTAGCTGGACGCTACGTAACAGCCGGCTTGCACGTCACGATGATGCACCCAACCCGATACGGGCCGGTCCACTTCGTCGCGCAGGGTAACGGCCTGAAGCTTGCTGTAGACGTAGTGGCGGAAAATGACCTCCTGAAGGCGGCGGAGCTTCTGAAGAAGAAAGCCGAGCTTCTCAAAGCCAAGCCGGTTCTAGTGCTTTACGGGTTAGCAAGTGCAAGCGTCAAGAAGCTGGCTGTGGCTGAGATGGGTGTTGAGGTTAGAAAGTTTAAAGGTTAGTTACCGCACCTATCGGTAGCGCGTTCGCAGGAGCTAATGCCCTGTAACCGCTCAACCGTAGCTAGCTGGACGCTACGCCATCTCTCCTTTCTCTGCGAGCTCTCCCGGCTCAAGCCGCTCCATGTACACGCTGCCTACCCCCTTGTAAAATACCTCGAGAAACGCATTCGCGTTTACAACAGAGCGCGCCCTCTTAGCGCTTCGCCAAGATTCTCGCTTCCACCTGGCCCCGACTCGAGAGGGTGAACCCTTAGAGCCATACCAGATGATGTAGGCAACAACTGTAGATAGGGCACCCTTTTTCAACCTGTACTTCTTGGCAATATGTTCCCGAACTTTTCCGCTAGAGTATTAGGAGTTTCCGCTTTGAACACCTCTTTTCTCGCCCATAAACGCTTTGCACGTACTTATAAGCTTCACAACTTAGAGCTGGACGTTGCACCTAGCCAAGCGCCTTTATTACGTACCCCTCCCGCAGTAGCGCCGATGGAAGGCCGTAGTAGGTTTATCCCGCCGTCCTCTAAGATACCGAATATCTACCGGGACGGTTGGATCGATTTCAACAAGAACGGTGTGTTGGACCCTTACGAGGATCCGAGCAGGCCGGTTGATGAGCGCGTCGAAGACCTCCTCTCCAGGATGACCCTCGAGGAGAAACTGGAGGTGCTGAGAGTGTTCAAGAGGGTTGGCAGGCCTTTGCGCACGGTCGAAGAGGTGAACGAAGCTCAAAGGAGAGCTGTTGAGGAGTCGAGACTCGGTATACCCTTGCTCCTCGTCACAGAGTGCCTGCACGGGTGCATGGCTTTCGAAACCACTCAGTTCCCGCAGGCTATTGCGCTCGCTGCGACGTGGGATCCGGACCTCGTCTACAGGGTCGCCAAAGCGATCGCGAAGGAGACGAGAGCGAAAGGGTTCAGGCAATGCTTCTCGCCGGTCGTCAACCTGGCGAGGGATGTCCGCTGCGGTAGGACGGAGGAGACGTACGGCGAAGATCCGTACTTGGCTTCGCTCATGGCCCGAAGCTTCTGCAAGGCTCTGCGAGAGGAAGGGGTGATCGCTACGCCTAAGCACTTCGCTGCTAACTACATTGCGGATGGCGGCAGGGATAGCCACGAAGCCCACCTCTCCGAGAGGATCCTAAGGGAAACAGAGTTTCAGCCTTTCTACGCTGGGGTCAAGGCGGGCGCCCTTTCGGTCATGGCCGCTTATAACTCCCTGGATGGGGTTCCGTGCTCCAGCAACCGCTGGCTCCTCACCGAGGTGCTCCGGAAAGAGTGGGGGTTCAATGGCTACGTTGTTTCCGACGCTTGGGCTGTACCGGGCCTTATCTCGAAGCACCGAGTCGCCGCGCGGCCGGAGGAGGCGGTAGCACTATGCATCAAAGCGGGCCTTGAGGTCGAACTGCCAACCGTGTTCTGGGATAAACCACTCGAAGAGGCTCTGAAAGCCGGTTTGATCGCGGAGGAGGACATTGACGAAGCCGTTAGGAGGGTTTTGAAGGCGATGTTTGCGGTGGGGCTTTTCGATGAGCCCTACGTGAACCCTGAGGAAGCCGCTAGGACCACCGGGTGCGAGGAGCACGTGCAGCTGGCTTACGAAGCTGCGAGGAAGGCGATAGTCCTGCTGAAGAACGAAGGAGAAGTGCTCCCCATCGACAGGGGCAAGGTCCAACGCTTGCTCGTTTTAGGCGGGGCGGCGAAAACGCTGAAGCTTGGAGGCTATAGCGGCGTACCCAAGCGCGTCGTAACGCCGCTGGAAGCGATAAAGGAGAAGCTGGCTGGGAGCCGAGTAGAGCTTGACTACTTGGAAGTTTTCCCCGTTGAGATGGGGTGCGACAACGCCATCCAGGTCAGAAACCCCAATACGGGCATCCCGCTGCTCAGGACGAGGTACGTTTCACCACCAGAGGGGTACGCTGGTGAAGGGGTTAGGATCGAGATCTTCGATAACCCTAGCTTCGAAGGGAAGCCGGTCGCCGACTACGTAGGCTTCTACTGGGTAGGCTTCAGGTACGAGTGGGGCTACGGCAAACCCCACGAAGCCGTGAAAAGCGATAACTACTCGGTTAGGTTTACCGGCCGCTTCAACCCGCCGAAAGACGGCAGGTACGCTGTCTGCCTGTGGGTGGCCGGGGGTAAGGCTAAGCTAAGCATCGACGGGCGCGTGGTGACCGAAGCAGACGCTACGGGCGCGAGCACGCGGGAGAAGGTTGTGCTCAACCTCTCGACAAGGGGCCACAGCTTCTCGCTCGAGTACTCGAGGACGAGGGGTTACGCAGCTGTGCGGCTGGGTTGGGAGCTCGTCGACTCGCCGGAGAGTGAAAAAGCTCTCGAACTGGCTAAAAGCGCAGACGCAGTGGTGCTCTTCGCCGATGTGATCGAGGGAGAGGAGGAAGATAGAGCCGTGTTAAGGCTGCCCAAATCCCAAGAAGAGTTCGTCGAGAGGCTGCTGGAAGCGAACCGGAACGTCGTTGTGGTGCTGGTGGCGGGGAGCCCTGTGGTTGGTGAGTGGTTGTACAGGGTGCCAGCTGTTGTGCAAGCTTGGTATCCAGGGGAGGAGGGTGGGAGGGCGATCGCCGATGTGCTTTTCGGCGATTACAACCCTGCTGGTAGGCTTCCTTTTACGTGGCCCCACTGCGAGGGGCAGCTACCGCTCTACTACAACACGAAACCTTCGGGGAGGGTTTACGACTACGTTAACGCTACCGGAGCACCGCTCTACCCCTTCGGCCACGGTCTCAGCTACACAAAATTCGAGTACAGCAACCTACGCGTGGAAGTGGACAAGAGCGGCTGGACAGTCAAAGTCAGTTTCGACGTCGAGAACGTCGGCGAGCGCGACGGCGACGAAGTGGTCCAGCTTTACGTGAGAGATACTGTTTCGAGGGTCGCAAGACCGATCAAGGAGCTGAAAAGGTTCAAGAGGATACACCTCAAAAAAGGCGAGAAAGCGACTGTAACTTTCACCTTAGAGCCTGACGATTTCGCCTACTACGATGAGAAGATGAGGAGATTCGTCGAACCAGGCGAGTTCGAGCTGCTCATAGGCTCGTCATCCGAAGACATCAGGCTGAAGGCAACTATAGCGATCGAGCAGGAGCTGAGGTCGAAAACGCTCATCGAAGCTGTAACGGTGAAAAAGCTGGGCAGTGCCTCGAGAATCGAGGTCGCTGTGAAGAACAGCGGTCCGGTAACAGACTTAGTTCCCATAATGTTCAACCTAGATGGTAAAGAGATCGAAAGCTATAAGGTTTACCTCGAGCCAGGAGAGGTTAGAAAGCTTGTATTCGCTGCTAAAGCCGAGCCGGGAGCCCACAAGGTGGATGTAGTTTTTGGTGAAACAACCGTTACCGCAACTTTGCAGCTTTAGCACAAGCGGAAAAGTTGAAGCTCAGAGCGCGATGCAGAGTAAGGAGAGAGGGGAGGATAACCGTTTAAGATGTTTTTCTTACACACCGAGGGCCACGACCTCCAATCGCCCCACCTATCAAGGATCTCTTTGCACCAAAGCCGCAAGTTAACATGAGCGCTGAGTTAGTGTTAATAACCTCGTACCCTACCGTCTACAGGAGGGGGAATGAGTTTGGGTAAGACTTTGAGATTAAGGAGGCTTTTCCGGCGTGGGAGGAGCATCGTGGTTGCGATAGACCACGGCTCCTACTGGGGGTACATAAGCGGGCTCGAAAACCCGAGAGAGGTTGTAGAGAAACTCAGTAAAACGGAGGTAGACGCTGTAGCAGCTACACCCGCCACAATATCGCGTGTAGCCGACGCGCTTGGGGATTTGGCGGTGGTGGCTAGGATGGATAGCAGCGTTACGGTCCACGATGAAGACATGGAAGATGACCAACTGACTTGCACCGTCGAGCAAGTCGTCTCGATGGGCGCCGACGCCGCGATGATCATGTGCTACGTGGGCGGGAAGCGCTCGTCGGAGCAGCAGAGGAAGCTTGGCATGGTGGCGTCGGAGTGTTACAGGTACGGCTTGCCCCTCGTAGTCGAGGCCCTTCCAGCGAAGGTGATAGACTACCACTTCAACCGTAAGGGAGCGGCTGGGAGAAACCTAGCAGATGTCATCACACCGGAGGATATCATGGTGGTGAGCAGGGTTTGCGCCGAGCTAGGCGCGGACGCGATCAAAACGTACTACATAGGTACCGTCGAAGAATACAGGAGAGTGGTCGAAAACGCTTGCGTTCCGATACTAGTCCTCGGAGGACCTAAAACGAAGACCTTGAAAGAGTTCCTAACGGTCGTTGAGAACGCGATGGAAGCTGGCGCCAAGGGGATCGTGGTTGGGAGGAATGTGTGGCAACAGAAAGACCCGGGTAAGCTCGTGAGAGCCTTAAGCGCCATAGTCCATGAGGGTAAAGGCGCGCAAGAGGCGGAAAAATTCCTCGATTAATGGGGTTCACGCCTTAGACGAGACCGGAGAGCGCCTCAACCAACCTCCTGTACTTCTCCGCCAGCTGCCCGTACTCTCTAGTGGTCTCCTCCCTAGGCTCAAAAACAGCTCTGAATTTCACGACTTTAGACGCTATAGTTTCAAGGGGTTCGCCGGTGCAACCCCACATGGCGAGCATTGCTGAGCCTACAGCCGAGTGCGGCTCCTCGACAATCCTTACGCTCCTCCCCGTGGCATCGGCTATTATCTGCATGAAGAGATCGTTCCTCGACGCTCCTCCACTAATCCTCAAATCGTAAACCTTTGTTCCCGTCACCTCTTCGACAGCTTCAAGCATCAGCTTCAGCGTGATCGCTGAAGCCTCCAAAAGGCTCCTAAAGATGTAGCCCGGCTTAGCGGTTCTTTCGGATAAGCCTACGAAGAACCCCCGTAGGTTGGGGTAGCTGCGCGGAACCCTGACCCCGAACCACTCTGAGCACGCTATCAAGCCTTCGCACCCTACAGGCGCTTCTTTCGCTAGCTCGGTCAGCTCGTCCAGGCTCTTACCCATGAGTGCAGCTATCGTGTCGAGAGCGGGTGTACCGGCGTTTGTGAAGCCACCAGCGATGTAAAGGTCTTTCACGTAAGTCTTGTAGTAGAACCTAAGCAACTCATCGGGAACAAGCCTGTCCACAACTACGTGCACCGTCAAGGCCGTACCTATGGTTACGCTCGCTTGACCAGCTTTGAAAACCCCAGCCGTTATATCGCCAGCGGTCGCATCGGTAACACCGTTGATCACAGGCACGCCGGGGGGCAACCCGGTTTCCTCCGCCGCCTCTCGCGTAACGTAACCAATTACAGCGCCTATAGGTTTAAGCTCGGGCATTATGTCAACCGAAACCTCTACATCGTCGTACGCTTCACGCAGGTAATCCAACCTATCGAAAAGCGCGTGAGACTTTCCAGCAGTATTGGTTGAAGTGGCTACCGCCCCTGTTAGCTTGAGGACTATGTAATCGCTCTCGTGCAGCACTTTGTAGATCCTGCCGAAGAAATCGGTATGCTTTTTGAGCCACATGAGCCTAGGTAGCACCAGCTGGGGGACTATCGGTAGGAACTTCTCAAACTCCCGCGCGCTCTCGCTCCTCTGCCTGAGCTCCTGAGCCTCCTCCACAGCCCTGCAATCGTTATACATTATGAGAGGGTACAAGGGGTTACCATCCCTCCCTATAGGCACAATCGTGCCGCTCGTAGCGTCAACACACACGCCCTCCACATCGCCAACGCGCTTGAGCTTAGCTAGGGTTTCCTTGACGCGCGCCCACAACCCCTCCGGGTCTCTCTCCACAAACCCCTCCCGCGGTTGCTTAACTAGATCGTACACGGGAGTAGAAGCCTCTTCGACAACCCTACCGGTTTCGTCGAGAATCACCGCTTTAATATTCTTCGTACCTACATCAACCCCGAGGAAGCCGGGCATGCAAGGTCTACCGAGTTCAAGCTTCTCGAACCGGTATAAATGCATTAAGCTGAAATAGGTTATAAAAGGGAGTTTTCCACATCAAAAGCGATGAGCGAAAGTAGGGAGTGGTATCAGGAGGAACACTGGGTTAAAGTTTTCACAGCATCGCCTGAAGAGATCGACCCTGATAGCTACGTTACGTGCACCTACTACATCACCCCCAAGGAGGGTTTGGATTTAAGGAGTGCCGGCATTTACGCGGCAGCCGAGCAGTCGATTGGCACCTGGACCACTGTGAAAACAATGACGGAGAGAGTGTACAAGCTGGCTGGCAAGGTGTTCCACGCGGAGAAGATCAGCGGTGAAGCGGGTATAGTGAAGATAGGCTTCCCGCTGGAGCTGTTCGACATAGAGGCCGGCATATCGCATCTTCTATCGATTGTGGCTGGCAACCTTTTCGGTGTAGGAGCGGTCAAAGGCATCCGGCTCCTAGACGTTCACTTGCCAAAGGAGTACGTGAAAGCATTCAAAGGCCCGAAGTTCGGGATCGAAGGGGTTAGGAGGATCTTAGGCACGGATAAGAGCCCGAGACCCCACCTAGGCACAATCATAAAGCCTAAGGTCGGGTTGGGACCGAAGGAGACTGCGGAAGCAGCCTACGAGGCCGCAGCGGGCGGTGTCGACTTCATCAAGGATGACGAGACGTTAACGAGCCAGAAATTCAACCCGATAGAGGACAGGGTCACCCACGTCATGGATGCGCTCGATCGGGTGAAGGAGGAGACGGGGAGGACCGTCCTCTACGCTGTAGACGTCACAGCCGACTACAACCAGCTTTGGAAGAATGTTGAAACCGCGCTGGATAACGGTGCCAACTGCGTGATGGTAGACTTCCTGTGCACAGGACTCCCGGCGTTGAGAGCCCTTGCTGAGGATCCATCGGTCAAAGTTCCCGTACACGTTCATAGATGCCTGCACGCGGCTATGACCAGAAACCCCGAACACGGGATTCACATGCTCGTGCTAGCTAAGCTGGTAAGGCTGGCTGGCGGTGACCAGCTCCACACAGGTACAGCTAAAGGTAAGATGGAAAAACCGGGAGCTGGAGCACCAACGCTTTTAGAAAACTACTCCGGCGTTAGAGGTGTACGCTACATCAACGATTTCCTCAGAAGCGAATGGTTCGGTCTAAAGACTACGCTACCCGTCGCTTCGGGCGGCATTCACCCGGCGTTAGTGCCAGCCAACTTAGAGCTGCTGGGCTACCCGGATATACAGCTGAACGCGGGAGGAGGGATACACGGCCACCCGTGGGGTAGCAGAGCTGGAGCTATGGCGATGAGACAGGCTATAGAAGCGTACATGCAGAAAGTGCCACTTGAAGAGTACGCCAAAAAGCACCCAGAGCTTCGAGAAGCGTTACAGTACTGGGGGACGAAGTTCCTAGGGGAGGAGTAAAAACCGGAAACCTTCTCATTTTTAGATATTTGTTCTCCTTACTAACTTTTTAGGTCTAAGCTACACAGCTAGCTCTCCGGCTCCTAAAGTGGCGCCGCAAATTTTGGAAAACCTTTACGCTGGATGTTACCATAAATTAAAAAAGAAATAGATAAAACTAACCCGTTAAGATTATCTTTTTCACGACATCGAGGATTTTTGCTTGGTCAGCCTCACCTCTAGCTTCCTCCAGCTCTTCCTTCTTCGCGTAGATGAGTAGAGCCTTCTTCATCAAGTTGCCGAATATCTCCTTGCTTAGCGCCATCGCCCTCACAGGGTCCATCCTGTACGTGAACTGGTCCTCCCCGAACCAACCGTCGTACCCCGTGTCCACGGCGGCGTACAGGTAGTCGACGAAACGCCATATGTCACCGGTACCGAAGACCCTGTCCTCGTCATTGCTGTGGAGCTTCGCGGTGTTCACGTGGAAGTTCGCGATAGGCACGCCCATCTTGTGCAAGGCGTAAACCGTGTAAGCCGGCTCGACAGCGTACATCTGCTCGTGCCCGTAATCGATCGTCACCCCCATGTACTTGCCACCCAGCTCCTGGTTCACGGTGTAGGCGATCCAGCCGGCGATGTGGGTCGTCGGGATAATCATGTTCCCCTCTTTCGGTTCCTTCAGCTTCGCTTCAATCCCGAACCTCAACCCTAGATCCTTCGCCCTCCTAGCCGCCTGCCTGCAAGCTTCGAGGAACCACTCGAACTGCTTCCCGTAGTTCACCTCAAAGTTGTAGTCCCAACCGTCCTGACCCGGCCAGAAGCTGAACGCTTCGCAACCGACAGCCTTCGCGATATCGGCTGCCTGAAGCAGGACCTCCAGCGCCTTCTCCCTCACCTCCCTCTTCGGGTGCGTTACGCTGCCGAGCTTCCAGCGCGGGTCGGTGAACATGTTCACGTTCATCGTCGTCGCTTTAAGCCCTAGCTTGTCGAGGAGCTCCCGCACCTCAGTTATCCTGTCTTCAACGACGCGGAGGTTCTCGTCGAGGAAGAGAACGTCGTGGAACTCGATGCCCTCGATCCCCGCTTTCGCAACCCTCTCCATTTGAGCCTTTATGCCGCTGTCCAGCTCCGGCCAGTAACCCTTCGTAGCGAAACGATCGAGGAAATCGCCCGCAGCCCAGTGGCCGGCAGCGAACTTGATCTCAAACTCCTTGAAGAACCTGTTGAGCCGCTCGCCCTCAAGGTAGCCGGAGTACTCGGTCTCCAGCTTCGATAAAAGCTCCTTTGTCACCTTCACGCGAAGGATTACACCGAACCAATAAAAATGGGTTACGGTGCTCGCCCTAAAGCGGTCCCAGCATTAAACGATCAACACGCTACGCAGTGCACAGAAAATGAACTTCGCACCGCTTGAAACAATGCTGTGAGAAACTCCTAACCTTCACCTTAAGTAAAACACGTCATTTCGTTGTACTTAGCGCAGCGCGCGCGAACAACTGCACTCTCTTGAAGCCGACGTAGCTGACGCTTCCCGAGTGGGCTATACGCGTACCTTGCGAGAATGTTGCCATACTCGATTCTGATGATCGACTAGTACGGGGCCAAAGCTCAACCCAGAGCATTCTTGGATTTCCAGACAGCTGCACGCTCGCTCGGCGGTTATACAGCTCGTAGGCGCGGTGTTCGCGCTCGCGTTCAGTCTCTTCTCTATGACAGATACAAGCTGCGGGTGCTGGTCTTCTCCATCGCGCTCTCCGCGCTGGTGCTCCTCGGGCACCCCTCTCCGCGCGGGGGATTTATCTGCAAAAGCTATCGCAAAGTTCTTAAGTACTTTTGTTCTTAAGTACTTGTGCTGGAGAAAGAGGTGATCAAAGTAGAGCTCCCTAAACCTCTAGCTGAGAAGTTCAGGAAGTACGTGGCCGAGAGGTATGGGCTGAGAAAAGGCGCTCTATCTGCTGCTGTTGCCGAGCTCATCGAGAAAGCGTTGGAAACGCCATTCAGCGAGGAGGTGGACGCAATCGTTGGTCTCGGCTTGGAATCCGAGTACAGGTGGGAGGGGGAGGACCTTGTCGAGGCGCTTAGAGGGGCGTATGCTAGTCGTGGACGCGAACGTGGTTCTCGAAGTGCTGTACAAGAGGGCTAAGTGGCGCGAAGCGAAAGCTTTCCTAGACCGGGTTAAAAGAGGAGAGCTTAGCGCCTGCATGCTCCACTTCGCAGTTCACGCGATCTCGGCTATACTCGGAGAGCCCGGGCTAGCGTCCCGCTTCCTGAGAGAGGTTGCGAGCTGGCGCGGGTTGAGAGTGATCGACCTCCCGCTAGAGGAAGAAGCGTTAGCAGCCGACCTAGCTGGGAAAGTAGGCTTGGACTTCGATGACGGGCTTCACTACTACGTGGCGAAGAAGCTTGATGCAGCGATAGTCAGCTACGACAGGGACTTCGACAAGCTGGATGCGAAGCGGCTGGAGCCGGGGGAACTTATACAAGAAGCTGGATAGCTCCAAATAGCTCTAATCCTCCCTTTCTCGCACGCGAGCTCGCGTACAGAGGCGGGCTGGTAATAATGCCCAGAGTCGATTACGTGGATCGGGAAGCTCTTAGGATTTTAAACCTCGTCAACTCGACCCTCGGTCTCCCGCGCATCGACGAGCCGGAGGCCTACGGACTCGCCTACGCAGCCCTACACGGCATCCCTTTCCTCACCGACAACGCGTCACCCAAAGTGATCGCAAGGCTGGCGAAGGTCTTGGGGCTCGAACTGGACGTGGAGAGCTACCTGAAGGCGGTGGAGGAGTGCGCCAGGAAGCTGTCCGAGGACAGGGAGCTTAGGACACGTAGCGCGGACTGGGCTTACATTGAGAGCAGGCCCGAGCCGCTGAAAACCGCCCTAAAACCACTAGTAGAAACAGGGGATGTCAAGCTGGTCTCAGCGGTCACATGAGTACCCGTGGAGGCTCTAGAGTGCGAGAGAATCGAGGCGAAGATCTCCAAGCTAGTAGCGCGTGCCTAAACTCCGCTCGCAGCTGCTCGATATCGTTCTTTGTTGCGGCGCGGTGTTGCTCGAACCTGCTCTCCATAGCTGCTCGAAGCTGCTCGATATCGCTCTTCGTCGCGACGTCCTTTAGCACCGCGTTGATGATCGCTAGCCTAACGTCCGGCTCGGAAACGAGCAGCTCAGCGAGCTCTTTTCTCGCTCTCGCATCCGCTCTAAAAAGCTCGACAATCGCTTCAGCTGTAAGCTCCACAAGCAGCTTTCGAGGTTCGGCATAAAAGCGTTCCGTAACCTCCAGCGAGCTAGGGCGGTATCCCCCAAACCTTCACGATAAACGAGTCCACCCCCTTGAAACCCACGTAGCTCACGCCTCCAGCCGCGCCGCACGCGCGCCTCTCCAGGATGCCGCCCGAGCCATCCCTAAGGATAGCCTCGTAAACGCCCGAGAGGAGCCTTAAATCGACCCAGTAGACGCCCGAGACCGTGAGAGCGTAGCTGCTGGCTCCGCAAACAACCTTAAAGCTACCGGGGGCCTCCACGCTCACGCCGAAAACCGGGTTGAGGCTACTGTCGAAAAAGTAGAAGCCGTACGGGTGCACGCCCGTGAAGTTCGCCGCGTAAGCGATCCCGCCCGGGACAAGCCCCCTGTAAAACACATCACCAGACACTATCCAACCGTTCGGCACGGGATCGCACGCGTAGCAGCTAAAGCTTAAATCGTCCCAATAAACCCAGAAGTCGTCAGCAAGCCCAGTCGCGTTACCTCTAGCATCCACAGCAGCAAAAGCGATGTAGAGAACATTACCCTGCTGGTTTGAAGGCAGCGAACCCGACCAAGTGTAAGAGTTACCGGAGACCATCCCATCCAAGTGGTATTCGTAAACCGTTACCGTTGTAGAAAAAACCGGGGCTATCCAAGCGGGACCTTCTACTGTGTCGTTGCGGTAGTATATGTACTCGGTATCCACGTAACCGTCCCCGTTAGCGTCAACCCCAACGGACACGTAGGCTACGTTATTCCTGACATCAGAATCGTTCTTGACGTAAAGCCCGCGCACGCTGAAGGTGAAGCCCGAAGCCGCTACCGGAGAGCCGACCTTTGCTGCCACATCGTAAACAGCTGCGGACAACCCGTAGCAGGATGAAGGATTGTCTGCACACCTAGCATCAACCTCGGTTGCAACACTCGGAGGATTTGAAGGGCTAGAGGTATCGTCAACGTAAACAATCGTTACACTACCACCTTCAGTCACAGCCCTTAGGTAGCTTGGAGGCGCGCACCTCTGGAACTCCACATTGTCCCACCAAACTTTAAGAACTCCTTTGTAGCTGACCGCGGTAAACGCAACACCGACGACTATGCCGGTCGGGTAAACTTGACTAATAGAAATGGAAATCCATTCATTCAGGCTGGTACTAAAGCCGGGTATTGTCCTAACCTCCTTTGGAAGGTTTCGACTGTAGAATACTTGAGCCATAGAAGGGGGGTTCATTCCACCACGAGAACCGTAGTAAATAACCTCGATGTCTGGAGACCCATCTCCACTCGTATCGATGAAGAAGTTGACCTCTAGATAGTCATCGTCGGCGATCGAGGCTCCTAGTAGATACTGGAAAGCGAAAGAGGTCGATGCACTAAACGGGCTAGAGGAATAGTTTACAAAGAACGAAGTAATGCCGTTATGCGCTGCAGTATGAAGTGAGGGAGGAGGGTAGCCTTCGTCATTAACTATGCTTATTTTGGCCTGCGGCCCACTCCCTTCTGAAATGTACGTCCTATTGTTCGGAATCGAGACATTAAAGCTGTAGTACGCCCTTACGCAAGCACCCGAAAAGTCGTCGCTGAAGCTCTTAAGAGCACACGTCCAATTCGCGAGCAGGCTCATGGGCTCGGCGGTGAAGTTGACGAGCTGCTTTGCTGTGGCACCGGACTTGAAGGCAAGCCACGCTGAAACGCTGTACTTGCTCGACGCGGTAGTATCCCAGCGGATATCTGCAGGAAGCGTGACGTCGGGCCCGCTGCTCTGCGCGTTCGAAAGCTGCAGCTGCCCACCCAGGTATATGGAGTAAGCGCCGCTCCCAACCTCTGAAACCTTCTCGAAGCGCGCGACCGCTGGGCCATCGTTAACCACCCACCCTACCGTGTACTCCTCCCGCCACCCCGGTACGAAGAGCAGCCTATAGCGCGTTACGTTCAAGCCCTCCACCTCGCTCCAGCTACTGTCCAGCAAAGGGTATAGGCTCGCGTTCCCCACCTTCCAAACAGGTGGTGCAACCGCATGGATAGCCCACTCCGAGATGTTGGTTATCGTGACAGCTGCGTAAACCGCAGCGACGGCGAGAACCGCGAGGAGCGGCGCCCAGCGCTTCCCCACGCTAGCCACCCGGGAAGCTGGAGAGCTTCACACCCAGCGACTTCAGCTCCGCCAGCTCCAGCTTGGAGAAGAGGAGCACGTAGTAGCCGTAGCGAGCTCCCGGCTGCCAGTAGTCGCGGCAAAGCACGATCCTCGTAGCTGTCTCGTTCATCGGTTCCAGCTTCACCGGGAGCACTTCACACGTCGTACCGCACTCGAACATAAAGGTCGCGTTAGCGTACGAGACGAGAGGCCCTAACCACTCGAGTATTATGCCCCGGTACTCGACGCTCGGCCAAACGTACGCTAGCGTCGAGTTGGCGCCGCGGCCCCAAACCGTCAGGAAAGCTTCAACCCTATACTGCCAGATACCGCTCGTGTTGAACGCAAAGATAGTTCTCACAGGCCCCGAGAGCACCAGCCTCCACCGGCCTGGGTCGCTGTAATCCTCCCTCATGCGCCAGAACGGGTAAGCTATAGAGCCCGACAAGTTCGCCGAAAAGCCCGAGCTGGAGAAACCGAAATCGTTCAAGTCGACGCTGAACCCGTCAACCACAACCCGCGAACCTAAAACCTCGACTTTAGGCTCAGGTTGGCTCAGCGGCCCTCCCCCCAAGTACAGGTGGATCCCAGAGCCGTTAGTCAAGTAGGCGGCGAAAACCAGGCGGTCGTCAGCCCCGATAGCCTCGCCCGGCGCCTTCAACCCTCTCGGCTCGAGGAACCCATCCCTATGCTTAAACCAAGCTTCAACTTGCGAAGGCAGCAGGTAATCGGCTCCACCAACCCTGTACACTACAGCCACCGAGCCGGCTGGGAGGCCGGCGAGGCTCCGTACCCTCCGCACGTACCTCCCGTTCACGTACACTTCGCCAGCCCCAGTTACTTCGAAGAGAGCCAACCCGTCTTTCGAGACTACCGGCTCAAGCTCCACCCTCCTAGAAAACGTGTTGTTCCACCAATCCGTGTATACAACCTTCACCGAAACAACCTGCTCAGTCGCTTCAGGGTAGCGAGGATCCCAAACGTGCAACTTCAACGGAGCGCTAGCGGGCCCTTTCACGCAAACACCCAACTTCGCGGAAGCTCCCGGCTCCAACCGCAGCTGCTTCACAGCCACCGCTGGAGCTAGCGGGATGGTGAGAGAGCGGCTCCTAAGCTCGAACACTGCGGCGCTTCCCTCCAAGCTGAAGTTTAAAGCGTACGTTAAACCGGCAACACCCAGGTTCTTCAACTCCAGCGTGTCTGAGTAGCAGAAAACCGAAGCATTAGATACGAAAACCGTAAGCTCGGAGGGCGTAACCTGCACATCCTTCTCCCTACCGGCGAGAACCGCTTGCAAACCCAGCGGGTGCAGCAGCAGGAAGGCTAAGAACAGCAGCAACGCTAAAACCATGAAAACACCGTACAACACCCTCCTCCCGGAACCACCTCCTTGAACCATACTCTCAAGCCGACTTGCCACCATAGCTATCCATAAGCGTGCGGAACCCCATTAATAAGTATTATAGTTCAACTCAAACATCCCCATTGCTATCCATCCAACTAATTAATTAAAAATAAAAATGTTTTTTATATCTTATGGGGCTTCTGTAGCAATCACATCGATCTCTATCTTTGTAAGATTTACGCACAACTGACTGTCAGGTAAGTTGGCGTCTATGAGAAGCGAGGCAGCAACATCTATACAGTCACCTGGCTCGAGCAAAACTTCATCGGTTTCGCCCCCTGGATTGCCATTCGTTATGAATATTTTTTGCGGGCTGCTACTATTGGCAATCCATACCTCGATCCACTTTATACTGTTATTCCACTGCCAGTCTTGAACTACGCCCTTGTAGACGAGCTTAACATTGAATTTCTTGCTGTTCCACTCTGAGCACTCGCCTCCGTAGCATAGGGTGCTACTGCCAGCGTGGCAGACTCTGAAGACGCTGGAGTAGTTTACTATGTCTCCCCTGAACCCTGTGATCACGATTACCGTTCGGTTTTCCCCGCTAGGCGCTATTTCGTAGCTCACTCTAATGGCGCAGTTTTCGCAGTCTAGTCCGGCCGCTTTGAATATAGGGGGTCTGGCAGCTTTAATGTACCATACGGTAATGTTCTGTATTATTACAGCGGCTGTCGTGAAAGCTGCTATCGACAGCAGTATCAGCAGGGTTGCGGGTGCCAATTTTCTATTTTTCTCCGCCATTTTCCCACCCTTTCA
>Ga0185307_1000405_pt1 | contig 27812 bp, 34 predicted proteins | sample LHCtaG_FD_128010 | JGI IMG/M metagenome (GOLD analysis project Ga0185307, IMG submission 128010) | Hot spring microbial communities from Little Hot Creek, USA to study Microbial Dark Matter (Phase II) - LHC4sed_matched (SPADES... | ecosystem: Environmental > Aquatic > Thermal springs > Hot... | reverse complement strand
TTAGGCGGATTTTGAAGTTTTCTTTTATTTTTGCGTGAATTTTTTCCATGTTTAGTATTGGTTTTTCCGGGTTTATGTTGACTGTGTTTCGGCCGCACATCCATACGAGTTTTTCGCGGGTTTTCTGGGTTGTTGATTCGCCTCTACATGCCGGGCAGTCTGGCCTTTTGTAGATTTCTATGGTGGTGAAGTACATGTCGTTGAAATCGCATATCATGAGTTTGCCTTTTAGGGGTGTGCCTATCCCAGCTAACAGTTTTATGGCTTCCATGGCTTCCATAGTGCCAATTATTCCGGGTGTCGCGCCAAGAACACCTCTAACATCGCATGTAAGCAAGGCGTCGTCGCTAATATTCGGCAAGACACATTCGAGGCATGGGGTTTCCGGCGAAGCGAAAACCGATAGGTTGCCTTCAACGCCTATGGCTGCGCCGAAAACGTATGGAATTTTAAGTTTTGCACATGTGCGGTTCACCAAGTAGCGGGTTCGCATGTTGTCCAATCCGTCGACAACACAGTCAACGCCGCCCAACAGTTTCTCAACGTTGTCAACATTTATGTTTTCGGGAACGGGCTCGACATTTATAAAGGGGTTTATTTCCATGAGTTTTTTTGCTGAAACTTCAGCTTTTGGATAACCCAAATCCTTTGGTGTGTACAAAACTTGTCTATGAAGGTTGTGGGGTTCAACGGTGTCTTGGTCTATTAGGCGTAGGTATCCCACACCTGCCAATGCGAGGTAAAGCGACGAAACCGTTCCAAGGCCGCCCAGCCCTACAATTGCAACTTTTGACTTTGCAAGTTTTTCTTGGCCTTTCTTGCCAAGCTCTTTGAGGGCGAGTTGGCGGCTGTAAAATTGGCTGTAAGTGATTTTGGGTTTTCCCGTCTTTGCCATTCTAAATCAGCCTTCGATGTTATTTGCTGTTTTCAAGTCTTATATTACCCTTTTTGGAGAACTGGCTTGCATAAATCTCTCTAACTCTCTGTATGGTGTCAGCCTCCTCAGGAGTCTTGTCGTCTCTTATGCGGGTTATTCGTGCAAACCGCAACGCCATGCCACACTTGTATTTTGGGCTTTTCTGAATCTCGTTGTAGGCAACTTCCACAACTATTTTTGGAACTACAAGAACTCTTCTAGGTTCTTCTTTTACCGTGAGTTCTTTGAGGCGTTTTGTCATTTCAACGATTTCGGCGTCGGTTAAACCCTTAAAAGTCTTTCCAACAGTTAGGAGCTCTCCTGTTTCAGCGTCCCGAGCCGCCAAGTAATAGTCTGAAAGCCACTTGTGCCTTTTTCCATAACCGTATTCGGCTGCAACAATCACCAAGTCAAGAGGGGGAAGTGTCGGCTTGATTTTGAGCCAGCGTTTTCCACGAATGCCTGGAACATAGTCGCTGTCAATTTTTTTAGCCATAAGCCCCTCATGTCCAGCGTCTATGGCTTCTTTAAGAAATCTTTCAGCCTCCTCGACGCTATCTGTCATAATCTGCTTTGTCAGAGGGATTTCTCCAGCGTATTCCTCCAAAATTTGTCTCCTTTGAAGGTATGGAAGCGTTATTAAACTTTGTCCGTTTAGGTAGAGGATGTCGAAAAGGAATAATTTAACTGGAATAGTTGAGGCTGCATCTTCAATTTCGTGAACTCGTTTGAACCTTCGCATCAAATGCTGGAAGGGAAGAGGGTGACCTTCACCGTCAACCGCTATAACTTCCCCTTCCAGAATTGCACTTTCAGCTTTGATATTACGCTTGACAGTTTCAACAACTTCTGGTAGGCTTTCGGTAACATCTGTTAGTCTGCGGCTAAAAATCTTGACATTTCCGCCCTTTTTATGGATTTGGACTCTTGCACCGTCAAGCTTGTATTCTAGGGCTGTTTTTCCACCGTGCTCTTTTAGGGCTTCAGCCACATCGTTAGCCATCTGCGCCAACATAAGTTTGACTGGTCTGAGAACCTTGAAGCCAACTTTCGAGAGGCCTTCTTTCCCCTCGGTTTTAACAATTGCTGCCACAGCGCCAATGTCGCCCAGCACCATGCTGGCCCTTTGAACAGCGTCGAGCGGAACGTGAAAAGCCTCGGAAACTGCTTGTTCCATCAAGCCTTCGTGAAAGCCCGTGCGCATCTCTCCAATAATTATTTTGACTAAGTATTTGGCTTCAAGCGGCGACGCAGCACTCAACAAAGCCTCTAGAAGGCGCTCCTTCTTCTCTCTGGAACCGGGTCCAACAGCTTCAGCTATAGCTTCGAAGCTCTTGCGAACATCGTTTATTGTCAAAACCTTTTCGAAAAGTGAAAGTTGCCTCTTAACCCCACTACTTTCAAAAACAATTTTTGCTGCTGCGCCGATATCTCCGGTTTTGCTGAATGCGTCGGTGAAAACTTTCCAGTCCACTCCAGTTATACGCCTAATTATTTCGCTCAGCGTAGCCCAACTCACTTCTAATGTGTGCTCGCTATATTTTGGAAGAGCTCTCCCCAAAATCATGGAAACAGCGGGCTCAACTTCCCCAAGTTCTAGAGTTTTAAGGAAATCGGAGACTAGACTAATCATTAACGTGCGCTTTTTCATACCCTCCAGTTTTTCGCATAGCTCTGCGAGCACCCTAAAAGGGGTGGGCATGGTTCACCTTTTTCAAATTCCTTAATAGAAATGTTTGCAAGCTTTGTTAAATAGGTTGCATAAAGGATAGATGGGGGGGTAGCTTTAGAAGGATTCCTCCAGTCGTTTTTTGACCTCTTTTATTTTCCTCTCTATTTCTTCAACCTTCTCTTTTTGCGCCAAAGCCTTATAGCAGTCCCTTGCATATTCAAGTGCGCTCACTCCAAACCTGTCAAAGCCTTTGTTGAAGGATAGCTCTGCAGATTTTAGAAAGTGTTCGACGGCTTTCTCGTAATCTTTAAGCATGAAAGAGCACTCGCCAGCTTTAAAAAGCGAATATGCCGCATCAAAGAAGTTGTTTGCCTTCTGGTAAAGCTCAAATGCACGCAGAAAATTTTCCCTCGCCTCCTCATACTTGCCAAGCTCGTAAAGGGTGTTCCCATCCTTGTGCAGTTTAACAGGGTCTTCTTTTTCCGCCATCATAACCCACCGCAAATCACATATAGCTCTGGACACGGCAAATTTAGCGTTTTCCTATTTAACGCTTAACCTTAACGCTAAAAGCCTTCCACGAAACCTTCTGCTCCAATGGTTTTAATATATGCAGCGCCACTCCAGCTATAAAAGCCAAAGAGCGTGCAATGTCTATTAGGGGATAAATCAATATACGTTTATACATTCCATCTTTAAAGTGAACCGTTCTGTAGGTGTATAACGCCATAAGCCCTACAAGAGGGAAAAGTAGAAGCGTAAACAATGTCATTAGGAGATCGGATGACCACGTTAAAAATGAGTATATAGTTAAAGACAAGATTACAAAAAACCATATGGAAAAGGCAGTTATACTTAGTAAAATCCATTTGGACAGTATGCTGTTAACTCCCTTAATTTTTGGCACCAAGCCTCCACCTTGTCCGTAACGGAACGCTTGCTTAAGAAGCCCGGACAAGCTTGAGCGATGCTTATGCTTAACTGTGATTTCTGGAGTTAACAATATCTTGAATCCTTTCTCGCAAACCCTTTCGGCAAACTCTAACTCGTCAAAACCATACTCGAACCGTTCATCAAAGAACCCCGTTTTTTCGATGGCTTCCCTTTTCACGGCGAAATTGCACCCAACGGGGTAATAAGCTGGTGAACTTATCCTACTCAATAACGTTTTCTTCTTAAATATTCGCATTACGGGAATTATGCTTTCATCAGCATATCGCGCTAAAAACTCGTCGTTATACCTTAAAATCTGACCGCCAACACATCCAACTTCTGGATGTTGAAGGTTTTTAACTATTTTCTTAACCCAATCTCTTGGAACAACGCAGTCATGGTCTGTGAAGGCTATAACTTCTCCAGTGCTGACTTTTATACCAGCGTTTCTTGCAGCATTAACCCCGGGTTTTTTCTCAACCACAAGTTTCACGGGATATTTAGAGACTATTTCTCGTGTGCTGTCGGTTGAACCTCCATCAACAACTATTATTTCAAGCTTGTCTCTGTCATAGTCAACATGCATCAAAGAATCTAGAAGGTCCTTTATTTTCGCGGCTCCATTTTTAACTGGAATTATTATCGAAACTTTTGGGTAAACTTTATTCTTTTTCAAACATCATTCCTTCAGGGTTTATTCGCCCTTTAGGATTTCTTCTACAGCCTTCTCCACCGCTTGCCGACTGTTCAGTTTAGGCTTCCAGCCTAGCTTCTTAATTTTATCAATGTTTAAGAGCATAAATTTTACGTCTCCCTTCCATCCTCTCCCGCCATTGACGCCGCCTGTGAATACGTATTTGACATTTTTTAATCCCATTTTTCTGCAGACTATGTCGGCTATTTCTTTAACAGTTATTTGGTCTTCTGAGCCGACATTAAAGATTTCCACCTTTTCATGTGTAAAGTTCATGCCGAACAAAATTGCGTCTATACAGTCTTCAACATGCATGTAAGATTTTTTCTGTGTGCCGTCTCCAAGGATTTCAAGCTTTTCTGGATTCTCTTTCAACTTTTTAATAAAGTCACAGATCACTCCGTGCTGCGCTCTGGAACCAACAATGTTTGCAAGTCTGTAAATGACCGCTTTAAAGCCATAGGTATGGGCGTAGCTTGCTATTAGGGCTTCTGAAGCCAGTTTAGAGGCACCATAAACCGAGATAGGTTTTAGGGGAGCGTAATCCTCTGGTGTTGGAATTTGTTGGGCATCTCCATAAACCGTTGATGTGGAAGCGAAAATTAGGGTTTTAACACTGTCAGTTTTGCGAACAGCCTCCAATAAGTTAAAGGTTGCAAGCACGTTTTGTTCATAATGCAGCTTAGGGTTTTCCGAGCTTATCTTGACTTCTGGGTTTGCCGCAAGATGAAAAACCGTTTCACAACCCTTCAAAAGCTTTAAAATTTTATCCGGAAACAAAAGATCGCCCAAGACAAACTGGAAGTTGGGCGCGTTCAGCCACTTTTCAATGTTCTCTAGTTTTCCCGCGCTTAGATTGTCGAAAACAACTACGTCCACATTTTCCGTGCACAACCTGTTGGTTAAATGGCTTCCAATGAAACCGGCGCCGCCTGTTATGAAGACTTTTCCAAGACGTGAACTTAACATGCCTATTCCTCTTAACATTGTTTTAAGGTTTACTTAGCTTATGTATGTTTGCTAAGGGCAAGCCACAAATGATCGCTCGCTGGACGAAGAGCCTCTGAAGTGCCGTTTTTCCGAACAAGAAGAAGCTGATCTTTTGCAGGTAGGAATTCACCTATAACTGAGGCTTCAATCCCATTTTTATCTAATTTTTCAACGATTTTTTCTACATACTCCGGTTTTGACGCTATAAGTAAGGCCCCGGAGCTTATCAATTTTAAGGGGTCTATTCTAAAAAAGTTGCAGATTTCAACGGTTTCCTTTGCAACGGGGATTTTCTCTTCAAAAATTTTTACGCCCAAGTTTGACGCGACAGCTATTTCGTAAACACCTCCAAGTACACCGCCCTCTGTGGGGTCGTGCATGGCGTTTACGCCGCCAGTTTTAAAGGCTAAAACAGCCTCTTTTACAACGCTTATTTTTTCGAAAAACCTCTGCGCCGACTTCAACAACGAGTCGTCAAACCCATTTTTCAGAAGCAAGTCGTAACGTTCCGTTGCAAGTATCGCTGTTCCCTCCACCCCAGCACTTTTTGTAAGTATCAGTTTGTCGCCCGGTTTAGCGCCTCCAGCCGTTACATACTCTCCTTTATTGGCTACGCCCATAGCGCATCCAATTACTATTGGATTGATAAGTCCAGGTGTGACTTCGCAGTGTCCCCCTATAATGGCCATTCCAAGATTTTTCGAAGCTTTATCCATCTGCGAACATATGGCTTCAATAATTTGTTCGTCAGCGTTCTCCGGAAGAAGGATACATGAAGAGAAAAATGCTGGCTCAACTCCAAAGGTAGCAACATCGTTAGCATTAACGTTAACTGCAAGCCACCCTATTCGCTCAACAGCTCCCGTTATCGGGTCCATGGAAACTATCAAGGATTTTTCGTCAACATCTATCACCGCACCATCAAAGCCAGCGGAAGGCCCAAGAATGACTTCTTTCCTTTTAGTTCCTAAATTTTTGAAGACTATTTTTTCCAATATTTTGACTGGAACCTTACCATAGGGCAGTTTCAATTTCGATCTCCTCTAGCTTTTAAGTTGAGGCAATGTGCGCCTAACAACCTTTACTATTGGTGTTGCTATAATAAGTCCGATGGTCATCTGCCCGATGTTCACTGGAACTTCAGCGAAGGCAAAAACGCCTAAGAAAAATTGTTCATAGAGAAAGTAGCCAAAGACCATAAGCAGCCCTCCAAAGACACATGAAATAATGGTGAAGCCATATTCTGGTTCAGAGAAAAATGCAAGTAAAACCATCATAAAAACCGCGAGGACACCTATTCCAAACCAGAACTCTGCAGGGACGTAGAAATTTGAAGTTGGATTTTCAGTAGAGACGAACCCAGAATAAAGCTCTACAAAGCCGCTATAGTATAAGAAGCCCACAAGACTTACAAGGGCACCTATGAGAGCACCCATCTCAACAGTAAAAAACTTCAATTCACTTTTTGTATATGTCCTAGCAAACACGCGCCCTCTTCTGCTTAGAAAGCCAACGACAAGTCCTTCAATGGCTTTGATAACAAGCGTCGCTGGAGCATAATAATAGTAGCCGAGGAGAACATCGGCAAGCAAAGAGCCAACCCCGCCGGCAAATGCGCCCACAAAGGGACCGAAAAGGATGGCTGCAACATAAACCATTGACTCGCCAATGTTGAAATAACCTTTCGTAGCCGGCACATAAACCGTAAAGCTGGCTGTGACAATGCACACTAGGGCTGTAAAAACCGCGATTATGCTGAACTTTTTTGTCGCGCCTTTGTCCTTCATGGGCTATCATCGCCTCTCTTCAAGGTTTAGCTAGTATAGTTGCGACTTAACTATTTTAATTTATTGCGTCTAAAACTGTTATGCTAACAATAGTTTTAAATCCTCAAAGGCTTGGAGAACTCTTTTTCCACGTTTTGTGATTTTGAAAAACTTCCGCCCATTCTTTTCGTAGCTTGCAATGAGCCCCCTACTTGCAAGTTCATTTAGGTGCTGGTAGACCGCAGCTTTCGTCATAACCTTTCCAAGCTCCTTCCACAGTTGATAACCATAGGCATCTTTTTTGTTTAATATTCTGAGTATTTTCTCTTTGGTGCTTAGTTCCAAACCGACAACCGCTGTTTTCTTCTTTTTCGTCAAGGCTTGTAGAACATCGGTAGCCTTAAGCCCACTTCCAGTAATCAAACACACGATTTTATCCTTCTTGTCCATTAACCCTTGATTCGCAAGCTTTTTGGCAGCGGCATATGTCGCGGCGCTTGCTGGTTCGGCGAAAATTCCTTCAAATTTCGCTATTTCCCTCTCTGCAGTGAAAATTTCCTCGTCGGAAACTGCCACAGCCAAACCGTCGGATTCTCTGATGGCTCTTAGGGCTAAAACTCCATATGTGGGGTTTTTAACCAAAATAGCAAGGGCGTGGGTAAAAGGCTTTGTTTTTAAGACGGGTTCACGTGTTTTCCGCAGATAAGCATTAACTATGGGTGAGCAGCCGTCAGCTTGAACTCCAACCATTTTTGGCAAAGCATCAATTTTACCAGCCTTTTCAAGCTCTTTAAAGCCTTTCCAGACAGCGTAAAGGGTTCCGCCACTACCCATGGAAACTATGAACCAATCGGGAACACCTATCTGCTCAAAAACTTCATAGGCTATGGTTTTAAGCGCCTCTAAACCCAAAGGATTCAGTTCAAATGAACCTTGATACCAACCCGTTTCTCTAGCAATCTCTCCAGCCCTTCCCAACGAATCGTCAACAAACTCGCCATACTCCTCAACCACAGCGTCATGAACAAGCATTTGGGCAAGTTTCCCAACATCAACATTTTTGGGAACTACAACTTGACAAGCAAGCCCAACCTTTGCACAGTAAGCCGCCAAAGAAGCGCCGAGATTCCCATTTGTGGCACATACAACTGATCGGTAGCCTAAATCTAAAGCGTTTGAAACCAAAAGGGCAGCGCATCTATCCCTAAAAGAGTTTGTCGGGTTCCTAGTTTCATCTTTGAAGTAAAAGTCGGTAAACCCAGCGTCTTTAACCACCCTATGAGCTTTGTGAAGAGGTGTTCCACCCTCTCCCATAGAAACAACATTTTTAACTTCTGGCAGAAATGGCTTGTACCGCCAAAAAGAAAAGCGTTCCGTAAACTTTACAGCTTTAAAATTCTCATAGTCATACTTGTATTCCAGCACACCTCCGCATTTGTGGCAAAAAATCTGAGGTGGAAACGCTTCAAACTCTGAACCACACGAGACACATTTAAGAAGTGCCATTTCTACCTAATCCTTGCAACTGTAAGCGAGTTATTAAAGGATTTGCTTCACCTTTAGTTTGATGTCTGCAACAGTTGCGCCGATATTATTTCTAATGAAACCTTGCTTGAAAAACTTGGAGTCTCTAACCTTCCTAAAGGCTTGCACAGCAGCCCTTTTTCTCAAAATTCCCCTAAAATTTAGGATGGGATGGAACATTCCTCGAAGGGTTTCTCTTGCTTCTAAGAAGTGGCCAGTTAACGCGAATCCAATTCCGGCTAGAAATGTGAGGGACAAGTAGAGGGAGAGCCTCCACAGGAGGTTTTTTGATTCATAGTTTTTAACCATTGTGTGGATTCTGTTTTTAACTGAGTGCCATAGCTTCCGCGGATTCAAAGCTCTAACGGGATCCCCGTCGTGGAAAACCACAGCTGAAGGAACAAGCACTATTTTGTATCCAAGCAGTCTCACCCTAAAAGAAAAATCCGTATCATCGTCGTAAATGAAGTATTCTGGATCGAATCCTCCAGCTTTTTCGAAAGCGTCCAAACGTACTAGACACGCAGCAGAAGATGCGGCAAAAATTTCAGTGATGTTTTGGAACTCGTCTGCTTTTAAGCCTCTTGTGGTGTACCATGTCCCTAAGGCGTCTAAGGCTATTCCAGCATTGTCCATGAGCCCATCGTTACATGTCATCAATATTTTTGCTTGGGCAACCCCCACTTTTTCGTCGTTCTCCATAACCTTCACAAGTTCAATCAGCCAGTTCTCTGTTACGTAGGCGTCGTTGTCGAGAAAAGCCAAATACTTGCTTTCCGAGTTTAAAACGCGTCTTTCAACGTTGTGGGAAGCTGAAGGCCCGATGTCATAATTGTAATGGACAACTTTCACTTTGGGAAAACGTTGCTTAATCCAAGACTCCAAATTTTCAGTTAAACAATCTACAACAACCACCTCGTAACATGGATAGTTTGTTTGCATTAAATAGTTCAAACATTTTTCAAGTTGGCTTGTTCCCTTAAAGTTGACCACAACCACGGAGACCATCGGCCACTTTTTTAGCAAAAGAGGAAAACCACCCGAAGCTTTAGTTAGGATATTTTGTCCGTCACTTCAACCCATTTTCGCATGTTTTCTATTTGAACTTTCCAAAAGTCCGCGTGTTCTAGACGCTTAGCTAACAAGTTTAGGTTCTTCTCAAGGTGGTCAGCCAACTCAAGATAGCAGTCTGCGTAAGTTTTAGCCGAGAAGTTTACAGTTTCACATATTTTCCACAAGTTTTCATTCATCTCTAACCCGTTCACTTCCTTAAGCAAATCCTTAAAAATGCTTCTGCTTCGCTTGACATGTTTTCCGGAAGGCTTGCCCAAACAAAGTCTATCACCAACATGATTGGCGATTTTTTTAAGAAAAACCCCCGACCAGATATCGTCAAATCTGTCAATGCCTTTGAAATTCATGTAAAGCTGGTAAAAGGCTGGCACAATTTTTGGCAAAAAAGAAGTGTTCATACTGCAAACTGCGAAGTAAGTTCCCTTTCCCAAAATCACCTTGTCCCTTTTATGGCCCATACTTTCTATTGGCCCCTTGCCATCAAGTCCACCATAATAAAGTATTGTCAAAGCGTCTAAATCGGGATGGCCGCACCAAAGCCCCATGTTTAAAACGCATTTTCCACCATCATTAGTCCAAGCATAATTCTCACTTCTGCACGCTGGATCATAGGGATGTCCTCTTGGAAAAATTGTTTGGTCAATGTTTAGGTTGAGGTTTTCAATGGTGTTGTACCATTTCCCAGAAGCGTTTACGGTCACACCGTCTTCACTGAAGAGGTTGTCAACGTGGGCTTTTAGAAAGCCCTCAGATAGTTCAACGTCATCATCCAGCTCTAACACAACATCTGCGCCATCCTCGTAAGCTTTTAGGAAACCAAAGGACGTCTCTGCATGACATCTTTCAGGGATAAGCTTGAGATATTTCTGGTAGGATTGCCCAAATGTATGCTTGAACCATGCTGTCCTTTCCCTTGGTCCATAAAACTCGTGGGGCAAACTTGACAAAAGTTTCTCGTTTATTTTGCGAATGCCTTCGTCACCCTCATCTATAACCAGAACTTTAATCTCGTCTGAAGAAAAAGAGCAATTAGCGAGTGTGCAGAGATTTTCCAGAGGGTTTATGGACGCTGTAACCACGTAAATTTGCATTTCAACCACTACTCTGGAATTCTAGTCACTGTAAACTCTGTCTATAAACTTTTAGAATTGAAAGACCTCTAAACATTACAAGCTTAGGATTCCAGATCGGGCAGAAAGGTTAAAATTGCCATAATCTCTCCGAGAATTGAAATGTTGGCTTTAAGTTCACCTTCTTCATTTTTTTCTATTTCTAGATCGCTGAGGTAGGTATGATCAAATTCTACGATGATTCTTGGTCCGGGATCCTTTGGCTTTTTAAGTTCGATTATGGATGGCAGAAAAGTGAGGATGAGGAAGAATAATATGCCAAAAAATACGGTTATCATCGAAAGCAAATTCGGACTCGGAATCATTCTTACCTTTTCAGTGGTTTAGAGACTTCATAATATAAGAGTTTCCATTCCCGAAGTGCGTCGTCTTTTCCCAATGATTGCTAACTTTTCCAGTCACCTTTGAGAATAGAAGATCTAGAAAGGCCTTCGTGCATATTGGAATGTTATACAAGAACGCAAACACTAGGAGGGGTATAAGCCATTGGGCATGCGTTCTACCATCTAAATATGCGCCGACACCTACCTCGTAGAAGGGCGCAAAATTTCCCACAGCACTATAGAAGGAAATGAGCATGGCAGCCCAGAATGGAGAGAGCCACTGGGAAAATTTCAAAACAAAGAGCGGGATGCCAACGATCCATGAAATGAGCACCATGATTGGCATAAAATAAACGTTCAATAAGAGTATTCCATCAATTTTTTGGGGGCATGTAAGCTTGTCGCTTTTTAAAAGTTTTAGAGAATGTTTGAAGGCGCATTGCATGTGACCCTTCGCCCATCTATACCGCTGTTTCCAGTAGGCTCGCCAGCTATCAACAGCCTCCTCATAACATTCGGCGTCTAAAACATATTTGACCTTGTAGCCTGCAAGGTAAACTCTAAAAGTTAGGTCTGTGTCCTCTGCAAGCATCTGCTCGTCCCATCCGCCAAGCTCTTCCAAAAGCTGTCGGCGAAAGCCTCCGACGGTGCCGCCAAACTGGGTTATTAAATTAAGTTTGTCGCGGGCTTCTTGGTCGACACGGTATCCGCCTATCCTTTCCAGCGAAACAAGCCTTGTAACAAGGTTTTGCGGCTCGTTTAAAACTACAACCCTGCCTTGAACCGCCCCAACCTTCGGGTCTGCAAACTCTTTTACAAGTTTTTCTACGATGTCTCTCTGAGGGTAATAGTCTGCATCAAAACAGAGAACTATTTCGCCGTCAGCACATCTTAATCCAGCATTTAAGGCTGAAGCCTTCCCGCGTCCGCCTTCACGTTCGCTGCGGTGAACAACCTTAATGTAGTTGTAGGCTTTAGAATATTGTTCAGCTATTTTTCCAGTTTCGTCTCGTGAAGCGTCATCTACGACTATCACTTGCAACTTGTCCTTTGGATACGTCAGCTCCGTCATCCTTTGAAGAAGCCTACCAATAACACGTTCCTCGTTGCGAGCAGGTATCAAAACCGAAACCGTCGGTCTATAAATTGTACTCTCGAAGCTTGGGTTCGCCTTCTTCTTTCGGCTGTTTTTGAGCACCGTGAGAGTGAAAATGTAGTGGCGGGCTAGGTAAACAATCATAACGGCAGTTAAAAAGAGAAACAATATTTCCAATACTTCGATAAACATACTCACCCGCCATTCTTAGACTTTGCCAAAAATGTTAGGCTTACAGACCAGAAGGAAACGATCCAAAACAAATTGAACAACGGATTTAAAACAGCAAAAAACGCCTTAGAAATATCGCCCATAAAGGCGGCAAGAGTAGCTGCAAACATGGAAAACAACATGTTTAAAATCAGACAAAAAATGTTTCCAATGGCAAGAATTCCCATCTTCCTTTTCAGCGACCCACTCAATGGAAAAAACATGCACATGAAAAGGATGTTAAAAACAAGCAATGCTTGGATGGTTTCGCCGGCAACCTGCAAAAAATTAGAAACAACTGCTTGAATAGTGTCTATAAACAAACTGAAGACTATGTTTTTCAGATTCCTCCCCCTTAAAGGGACTTGTGACGCTGAGAGACTTATAGAAGATTTTCAGCTTGGTATGTTTTTAAAAATTGCGAAGAATGGTTGTTTGTTAAAAACCATCTTGTCCAAAACGGCGGTTAAGGTTTGGAAGACTTCTTCTGCTGTTAAGTTATCTGTGTCCAATATTAAATGGAACGGTGTGAAGTCTTCTCCTAGGCTGAATCCATAAAGCTTTTTGTAAATGGCTTTCGTTTTCTCCTCCTTGCTTTTTAAGGCTTTTAAGGCTTTTTCGACGCTCATTCCATCTCTTTTGGCAACTCTTTCAGCCCTTTTCCTCAGAGAGGCTTCCAGCCATATTTTAAATCCTTTTTTAAGAAGCCACGGCATGGTCCAGCTGTCCAGTATAACGTTGCCCTGCTCCGCCACTTCCAAAAGTTTTTTGTCCACGGCCTTGTCGAATTCTAGATTTTCCTCTCTGTTTTCTAGGAAGGATAAGCCTTCAGGGCTTTCCCACCAGCCCTTTTCAAGGGGTTTGTAGCCTTTTTCTATGGCTAAAGCCTTTAACGCGTCTCCTCCAGAATAATATTTTAAGCCATATTTTTCAGCCAGTTTTTTGGCTACCGTGCTTTTTCCGCTTCCAGCCATGCCACAAATGCAAATAACAATAGGCTCTTCGGGCATCAGCCGGCCCCGGCTGGAGCGCTTATGGTTCTAGCCGCCTGTTTTAACGCTGTTTTAAGACAGTTTGGGCAGACTTGCCCGCCGTAAATCCTTGAAACCCTTCTTTTCGAGCGATTAAGTTTTCTAATCTCTGACGGAAGCAAACGGGGAAAGCCCGTAAGAGGGTTGCCACAGACGCTGCATTTGGCCGTAGCTGGGATTTCACGTTTAAAATGCACGTTTGTTCGCCCACCCGGCAAAGCTTTTGAAACCCGTCTTTTACTTCTAGTCCGCAAGGCTGGTCGCGGCATGTTCCATCACTCCACGCTAACTAAGCCGAATAAATGGGAGAAGATAGTGCTAAACAAAAGAGAGCATAACGTATACCACCAAAATAGAGATGCCCCGAACATTGGAATGGGCAGGTCCCACCCAACGCCTGGGAAAAAAGCAATTTGAGCTCCGCCATATATTCCACCAAGAAAGAACCAAACAATCAATAATGGAAAAAGGAAAATGAGCATTACTTTCGTTGATTGCATAGAAATCTTGTTGCTGAGTTGCATTATGTACTGCTGTTTTTTCATGAGCTTCTCCATCTGCTTCTCGTCTCCGCTTTTTTGGGCTTCACGCAACTGTCTATAATAGTCTGAGATTTCTTTCCTCCAAGCCTTTAGCTTCTCGGGGTCTGTTAAGAGGCGGTTTGCAAGGTTCATTAAGAAAGTGATTGCGGCGGCCATTGAAAAAAAGAAGAGTGTTGACCCGGGAGGAGACGTGGGCAACATTGTTATCGCCTCTTCTTTCAGCCTCCGAGTATTTTTCTGAAGGCTGGATACATTTCAGCCGCCCTTTCCCGCACTAGAATTTCGTAGTACTGGTAGATTATACCAACTGAAAGGAGAATTCCAATACCCGAACCGAAGACTCCGAAGAAATCGGATAAACCGGCAATAAGCCCGACTATTATCCCGCCTAAAACGGCGACGGTTGGAATATAACGCTTGAGAATTTGTTCAACAGCCTTTCCAGAACGTCTATAGCCAGGAATTTGCATGCCAGCGTCCACAAGCTGCTTTGCAACGGTTGATGGACCCAAACCGCCAACTTCAAGCCAAATAATCGAGAATAAAATGCAGAAAACCACGAGGATTGTCAAATAGCCGAAAGCCCTCAACGGTTCAGCCATTACATTTAAAAGATTACCTGGAGAAGTAACATAATATACCAAGCCTCCGGCAGGCACGTATCTGTTTTCTTCCAGCTTATACCAGCCAAAAAGGTCTATCCAAAAGTTCCCTCCATAGGGCCGACTCCAGTTATACCAAAAAATATAGGAGAAGAGGTATATGTTGGCGAAGAGGGCTGAAGCAAAAATTACTGGAAGGTTTGAAACATACAACAGCTTGATTGGGTAGCGGCTTCTAAAACCCCTATAGCCAGCATAAGACAGTGGCAGCTCCACTCTAACACCTTCCATATAAATTATCACAAGAAAAGCCACCACGGTTGCTAGAAGCCCCACAAGCGATGGGTAATTACCCCTAAGCAATAGTCCGGTTACCGGTCTCCCACTCATCATTGTTTGCGCCAATGCGATAAAAATTCCAACGCTTCCATATTCGTCAACAGGTGGCGATGGATTGAAGCACTCCATGAATATTTGTTGAGCTACACCAGCCATTATGAAGAGGCTTATGCCGCTGCCGAAACCCCAGCCTTTCTGAACAAGCTCGTCCAAAAGCATGACAATAAGCCCCGCAGCCAGCAATTGTAGAAAGATTATTATGGCTATCGTGCCGAGCAGTTGACCATACATACCACTTATAATGTAAGCTGAAGCCTGGACGCCCGTCAAAATTAGGGCCAGGACCTTGCTTGCAGCCGTGAATAACGCGCGGTCTTCTGGTTTTGACATGTCGCATTCAATCATGGCTGAACCAACTAAAAGCTGTAGGATTAGGCCGGCAGTCACGATTGGACCTATTCCCAGCTCCATTAGGGTTCCTCTGGTTGATGCGAAAATCACTCTTAACGGGGCGAAGCTTTCCTGTGGTGTTTCTCGAAGCCCGTAAAGGGGAATACTCGCCATAATTAGGTATATTATTAGGGCTATGGCTGTCCAGAAGATCTTCTCGTTAAAGCTTACTTTTCGCTCTGGAGCCTTGATTTCTGGAATTATTCTTGCAATGGGTTTGAAAGCGTTTAAGAATCTTCCAGCCATAGGCTAACCCTACTACCCTTCAGATTCCTCCACGGATTCTACTAGGACTTGTCCCCCAGCCTCTTTTATTTTTTCAGCCGCAACCTTGGAGCACGAAGCCACCTTCACCACGAGGGGCTTCGAGACTTTTCCAGCTCCAAGAAGCTTGGTTATCCCAAACTTTTCCAAGTCCACAAAAATTTTACCATTCTCTTCTCTAGGCTGGAATTTTTCCAGCGTTTCTTCCAGTTCTCCAACGTTTATGGCTTTAACCACACGCCTTAAACTCTGAGGTGATGTGAAACCTTTCTTGCCAAAGTAATCGGGCTCATATTTTATGACGTAAGTCCATCCGTGTTTGTGGCGGCCAGCCCTCCTATAGCCTTTTGAGCCGGATTTTCTGTGCTGACCCACTCTACCGTAGCCGCATGTTCTGGAGCCGCGTTTCTTTCGAATTTTTCTTAGCCTATGGGGCATTTTTCAACCAGCCAGTTTGCTTATTGGGCTTTCTTTGAGGGCTTTCTTAAGCCTTATTTCCAACACTCCATTCTTATAAGTTGTGTGCATGGATTCTGGGATAACCGTGTCCGGCAAATTTAAGCGTTTATAGTATCTGCGGTTTTGGGTTTTTGCTGAAAGGGTTAACTGTTGCTTTTCCGCACTGATTTTTATGTTTTCCCTTTTGAAGCCTTTAAGCTCTGCAACAACAACTATGCAGTCCTCCTCGTTGAAAACGTCCAGAAGAGGTTTAGGTTCCCGCCATTTAGAAGCAGTTTTTCCATCAATTTTCAACCGTTTATACGGATAAACGTATGGATTCCCCCTAGTTTCGAAACATTCAAATTTAATGGGTTTCAAGCGTCTTGCACCCTCGACCTCGTCTAGTTTTCTCACAGCCTTAAACCATTTGGGACGCTTGTTGCTTCTTCGCCACCTCATTCTAAACCTTCACCCTCGTAGCATAATGGCATCTTTAAACTGGTTATAAAAGGTATCGCCTTCCACAACGCTGCGAGATTAAATCATCCTTTTCAACAAATCGTTAATTTTTTCGCCCCTATATCCAAGCTCGCCGCCCATGCCAAAACCCTTTTTCACTTTGCCTCTAAAGCCCTTTGCTGGCGGATGCAGCCGGAAATAGGGCTGTACGTCTGGAAGTTTCCAATATTCAACTTTGCAGTTGAATATGGCCTCCGCCAGCTCATCCAACGATTTAAAGCCAAGTTTTTGAGCATACTCATCAGTCAACTTTTTGTTTCCGACAATCCTTCCCCTTTCCCTTAGCAGCTCAGCTATAGTTTCTTTTGAAACTTCACCCCATGTGACAAAGTTTTGCGCTGTTTTCAGCATCCCCAAGAAGGATGGTCTGTTGTCAATTAAAACAGCATAATTATTTCTTTTCAGGTTTAGCATGCGGATGGTTTCCCTAACCTGTAATGGAGCGCTTATGATTCCACGGATTCTCACGGCGGCTATGCACTTGCGTTCTTGGGGTTGGTTAGCCAACTATCTCACCCAGTCCATGGGAGTTATTAAGCTGTAGGTTTTCTTTAAAGCGTCGAAAACGGCGTAAGCGAAAGATGGAACCGTTCTTGTTGAGCCGTAGCTTCTAGTCCAACAGTCCTTTATTCCAGCAAGCCCAAGGATAACTTTTGCAACCTCGCTGGCGACCAGCCCTAAACCTCTAGGTCCGGGAATTATTATAACTCTAACGCCGCCGCATTTTCCTTCCACTTGGAAAGGCACAGAGTGGGGTTTTCCACATCCGCATTCCCAGCTTCCACATCCCCGCCGTATTGGAACTATGTTAAGCCTCGCATCTATCGCCGCCTTTTCGATGGCTGTTCGCACTTGACTTGCCTTTCCTGAGCCAAGCCCAATGTAGCCGTCCCTGTTTCCAACGGCGACAATAGCCTTAAACCTTGACCGCTCTCCGGCGTCTGTCTGCTTTTGAACAAGGTTTATGTTTATAACTTCCTCTTGAAGGTCTGGAAGCAAAACATCAACAATCTGGGGCTCTCGTATTGGCAAGCCTTCCATAAAAACCTCTTCGATGCTTGTTATTTTGCCCTCTTGAACTAGTTTTCCCAGACGCGTTTTGGGAACCCACTGTTCCAGACTGTTAGCTTTATCTGCCATGGCTTCTACCTCCCTCAAACGCGGCGACTACAGCCTTCTTAACTTCCGCGAAGTGTTCAGGAAGCTGCTCCGGTGGAAGCTTGTTTTCTAAGTATTTGGAGAACACTGTCATATACTTTTCAGCGTTGGCAGACAAAAGTTTGGCATACTGGGCTATATGTACGCCTTTAATTCTATCTTCGTCTGGAAGCTTCTCTTCTCCATGGGGAACGGATAAACCAGCATCCAAAACCCCTTTTAAAGCGGCGAAAACTCTCGCACCTTTTGTTGGGGAATGCAGCCCAATATCCAGAACAGCCTCACTTATGCCTTTGGCTTTAGCTCTTAAACCACAAAGAAGCCCAGTTAAATAGGCCGTTGGAACATTGCCCCTTGGAGCTTTCCAGCCAAACTTTTTTAGGAGTTCTCTGCTGTGAGCAGAAACCAAAACCTCGTCGCCTTTAGGCTTGGCTTCAATTATCTGAACTATCACGTTTTTAAGCGAGCCCCGAACCACGAGCCTAGGTTTCCCAGAAAGGATTAAAGCCTTCCGTTTCCGATAATTGGTTTTACCTTCTCTTCTCCGACGGTATGGAACACAGTAGCGGGAGTCTCTAGCCATCAGCGTTTCCTCCACAAGTCATGCGCTTTAATGTAGCGTTCCATATCTGCTACAGAAGTAAACCTTCCACTCTTCGCCATCACATAAAGTTCCCGATAAGTGCTTTCAGTAATGACCTTTTGAGCTTTAAGCTCTCGAAGCCTCTTCCGCAAAGCCCGAATCTTGTTCATCCAAGCTTCCTTCTTGGAAACCTTAGCTTTAGCCGCGCCACTTCTACTTCCGGGTCCACGCCTTAAGCCCTTCTTTTTCTTTTCATGGGCAACCCGCGCCCTTGCCCGGCTAACCCCTTTCTTTTTTAAGGGTTTAATGACGCCTTCATGGATCAGCTTCTTAATTTCTTCGCGGGTTATGGCGGCTTCCACATCCTCTACCCTATTCGGGTCTATCCAAACCCTGTCCTGCCCTACTTTCAGTATTTGCGCCGCTAAACGCCGCTGGCTTCTCAAATTTGTCACTGTTTCTGCATCCCTCCTTCACCAGTCTTTTTAGCCTTTTTCCGTTTAGCCTTTGATTTCTCTTCGGCAGCTTTCTCAACTTTTTCTTCTTTTCCCTCGCTTTCCTTAACCTCTTCCGTTTTTTCTTCTTCAATGGGTGCTTTTTTAACCTCTTCTTTAACCTCACCCAAATTCAAAACAACAATTTTCCTTTTCTTCGCTTCTTGAAGAATTTGCATTCTCTTCTTTTTGCCGACAGTGTGGGCTATCCGCACAGCCTGTGTTTTCGGACTCACCTTTTTAAGATCTTCAACGTTGTAAACCAAAACCTCCTCATAGCCGGATGGATGGAGACCCCTAGCGGCTTTCGGTCCGCGATATCCAACATTCACCGTGGGCGGCCAGCCCTTGATTTTCCTACGCATTTTGTTGTCTATGCCTTTTGGTCTACGCCAATTCTCCTTTAACCGGTCGTATCTCCAGCTTTCCTGCCTTACAAAGTCCGGCTTTTTCTTTTTCACTTTAGCCCTTAAACGAAGGGCTTTTTCCCTTTCTAAAACCGCAGTTTCAGACTTGCTCATTTTAATCCATTCCCTCTTTTCGTTCGTATAGGTATATGCCGTCCAAGAAAACCCTCGGGTCTTTTCTCCTTATCTTGGTTGCTTGCTCAATGTTTGCCGCTGTTTGGCTAACCTCCTCAAGGTTTATTCCTTGAACAATCACATCGTCGCCTGAAACCTTAACCTTCGCATTGCCAACTATTTTCGCTTTCCGTGGACTCCTTTCACCGGTAAAATTCTCAATTAAAACCATGTTGTCTTGAACCTTAACTGATATGGGGAAGTGGGAAAAAACTATTTTCAGTTTGTAAGTGAAACCTTTTCTAACTCCAGTAATCATATTATTAATGTGAGCGAAAACAGTGCCTACGAGGGCGCTTTCCTTTTTTCGCGGCCAATTAGCCCATATCCGGAGGGTTTTTCCCTGAAGTTCCATTGATATGGGGGCGTATGAAAAATCTCTTGTAAGCGTGCCAAGGGCTCCTTTAACGGTTATCTTTTTGCCCTCTAGTGTAACCTCAACGTCGTCTGGAATCTGCAGAACTTTTGAAACTTCAACGGCCCGCATTGTAAATCACCGGCTAGTACACGTAGGCTAGAAGTCTCCCTCCAATCTTTTTCTCTTTGGCTTCTCTGTGGGAAAGCACTCCCTTCGAAGTTGAAATAATCAGCAGTCCCACGTCTCTGGAAGGTAAAAACTTCTTCTCCCAATCTTCAATCTCGTCCACGCCTACGGCAAAACGAGGCTTAATGGCGCCACACTTGTTTATCCTGCCTAAAAGCTGAACCTTAAATTTTCCAGAGCGCCCATCATCTATAAACTCGAACTCGCCAATATAACCGTGAAGCTGCATAACCCTCAAAACTTTACCAAGAAGTTTAGAGGCTGGGCTAATCACACATTCCCGTTTGTTCCGCATTTCGTTATTCAATATTGTTGTTAAGCCGTTTGCCAGTACATCCATAGCCTCTTTCCTCATTCATACTTTTTGAAACCTAGTTTTTTGGCCACTTCCCTAAAACAATGCCTACACAAATATAAATTATAACGCCGGATAATCGGTCCGTAAGATCCACATCTTACACACGGCCTTGAACCCTTACCATATTTTCGCACTTTTTTAGGCTTCTGTTTAGCCATATTTTCGCACACCCTCCTAGACTATTTCAACCCCCAACGTGTCCTTAACAAAAACCATAGCCTCCTCAGGAGCTAAAGCATGCTTAGCGCCAACTTTCGATTTTGCCCTTTGCCTATACTTAACACGCCAGCCCGGCCGACTAAGCGACACGCAGACGTCCATACCGAAAATGCCGATTTCGGGATTGTACTTGACTCCTGGAATTTCTATGTGTTCTTTTATACCGAAGGCGAAGTTTCCATGGCGGTCAAAGCAGCTTTTGGGAAGCTTGTAGTCAACGACGTGTAAAACTTTTTTTAGGAATTCGATGGCTTTCTGCTTTCTAAGCGTAACCATACATGCTATGGGTTCGCCTCTTCTTATGCCAAAGTCCCTAATTGTTTTCTTTGCTTTCCTCTTGCATGGAGTTTGTCCAGTCAACTCCTTCAAAACTTTTGAGGCCTTTTCCAGAGGTTCTCCGGATTTTCCGACACCCATGTTTACGACAACCTTCTCTATTCTTGGTTTAAGCATCGGATTTTTCTCCCATCTCTTTCTTATTTCATCCTCAGACATTCTATGAAGCCTCCGGCAAAGATATGAGGGATCGCTCTTCACCTATTGCAAACACGAATTCTAAAACTGTTTGGTAACGGTTTCCCTTCTCATCTTCTATGGTTACTATGGCGTCTTTGCGTTTCTTGCCCTTCGCCTCTTCAATCTCAATTATCCGGCCGTATTTTCCCATGTTCTTGCCGCCAGTTATAAGTGCGAAATCTTTCTCCTTCATTTTTATATGCTTGATAATTTGCCTATCTGGAAGGCTCAGCTGAACTGTGTCAAAGGTCTGGTAGACGTCTTCTTGGGGGTTTTTGAGGTCCGCTACTTTTATGAGGACATTTGAGCCGTCGTGGAGATTTAATTGTATATGTCCGTTCTTGACGGTTGTTTTATTCTCTATTCTACAGAGCTTGAAGGTTGTTTCTTCCTTGGAGATTGGATGGAGAATCAAGCCTTTATGGGATGGCAACACACGGAAATGTTTGTTTATCTCTGGGAAGGAGACAACGTCCATAAGCCCAACCGGAAACTTGTCTTCGCGTCTAACTCTTCCATCAACGTAGACCTTCCCTTGAGAAGCAATTATTTTGGCTTCTCTTCTTGTTTTTGCGAAACCGAGGATTTCACGAAGCACTATGGTTAGAGGCAAACACTTTTCAAGGGAGTGGGGACCGGGCGTCGGTTTTACAGTCCAAACAAACTCTTTCCTATGAATTGGCCAAATTTTCGGAGCTGGCTTACGTTTTAGGGTTGTTGAGCCTCCTTTTCTACCCAACTTTTTGTTCCTCCGAAGATTTTCTTCTCCTCGCTTTGGCTTTCGCTTCTTTCTTGGGTTTGGCTTCCTCCTCTGCCGCTTCCTTCACAGTTTTCCTTGCAGCCTTCCTTTTCTTTTTCGGCTTTTCTTCCTCTGCAACTAGCGCAGTGGGTGGAACTTCTGCAACTGCGACGGCTTTTTCTTCTACGGGTTTTTCTTCGACTTTCATGACCTCTGGGGCTTTTTCCTCAACTTTTTCAACAGCCTCCGCCGCCTCTGCTTCTTTCGCCTTTTTTCGTCTCTCGAGAATTTTTCTTCGCCATTTATCATCCAAGTTAAGCTTGGTTATCATAACTTTTGAGGGATGCACTGGAACGAAAACTGTTGTTCCGTCAACTTTTTCTCTAGTTAACCCCTCAATGTATATGCGGAATTTTTTCCTGTCAACACTGGAAACTTTTCCCTCAAACCCTTTGCGGTCGCCTCGCATTATGCGGACAGTGTCCCCGCGCCGCACGGGTAAGCTTCGTGTACCATAGGTTTTTCTTAACTCCGGTGAAAGGGGAGCGGCGAAATGCTTATAGCGTATGTGGTCTGGAGCTTGGAACAGCCTTTTCCTCTGTTTTGAAGGCTTTGAGGTTTTAACCACTTGCACAATGTTCACCCCTATATTATTATGCTGGCTGCACTAGCTATTCTCGGCCACCTTTCAGCAGCCTCCCTCGCAACCGGCCCTCGGATTTCGGAGCCTTTCATTTCGCCTTCCGGAGTTATTATGACGGCGGCGTTGTCTTCGAATTGAACCCATACGCCGTCAGCTCTCCGGAAAGGCATTCTTTGCCTAACTATGACGGCTTGAAAGATTTTTCTACGCATGTCCGGGGTACCACGTTTAACAGACACTGTAACGCGGTCTCCAACGGCGGCAGAAGGCAACCGCCCACGTCTTCCCTTATAGCCCATAACTTGGATTAGGCGTAGCTCCCTCGCCCCAGTGTTGTCGGCGCATTTTAATATCGCGCCGGTGGGCAGCCCCCGCGAAATTTTCGGTCTTTGTCCAATTACTCCTTTTGCAACAAGACCCCTAGTTTTTGCCTTTGCAGCCATTTCACTTCGCCTCCTTCTTCTCAACGACGACAAAGGAAACTGTTTTACTTATTGGTCTGCACTCGGCTATTGTGACGTAGTCGCCTTCTTTAGCATCTATGCACGGCGGGTTGTGGGCGGGTATTCGGCTGTGCCGTCTTTCATATCTCATGAACTTTGGAACATATTTTAGATAATCGTGTCGCACAATGACAGTTTTATCCATTTTAGCGCTGACAACAACGCCCTCAAGTATACGGCCCCTTATTGGAAGTTTACCGTGGAATGGACAGTTTCGGTCGTTGCATGTTTTCTTTGGCTTTTTAAAGGTCAGCGCCATCACCACAGCCTCCTCATACGCTTTTTTAGGCGGTCTTCGGGGCGTCCGACAAGAAGCTTGCCGTCAATCTCCACAATAGTGCCGTCGGAAAACTTGAAATGGAAAACTGACGTGTCCTTAATAACCATTTTTCTCTCGCCGTTATAGAGAACTGTAAAAGTGTTTTTGGTTTCATCAATAACTTTGCCGCAGACGCCGACGCAGCTTGGATTCGTGCTTTTCACAACTTTAGCTTCTGTTCCGATAAATTCGTAGCGTATTATGTCCGGCGTCACCCTCATTTACTGCGGCCTCCTTTCTCAGACTTTTTCGGCGTTTTCGTTGCCTCAAGCTTTTGCTCGTTTTCGACGGTCAGTATTCGGGCAATAGCCTTTCGCAGCTCTTTTATTCTTGCAGGGTTTTCCACGGCGCCGCCAGCCTTAACCATTGTTTTTAGCCGGAGCAGCTCTGTTCGAAACTCGTTGAGTTTTTTAGCGCGTTCGTCGGGAGTCATCTCCCTTATCTCTTTAAGTCTGATTATTGGCATTTACTCAGCAGCCTCCTTTTCGCCGCCCTCTTCACTAGCTTCCTCTTTGAACTCTTGGGATTTTGTTTCTGCAAGCTCTTCCTCTTCTGCCTTTGCGGTCTCCCCCTCTAGTGGGGCTTCCACAATCTCAAGTTTGTCGGGGAACTTTGCATCCGGAGGCATTATCCTAACCTTTACGCCGTAAATGCCGGGCTTTAATTGTACGTGAACTTCGGCTTTCCGCATGTACTTCATTGCTGGGTCGCCGCATTTTGGCAAGTAGCCAGCCCTAAACTTTTCATATCTCGCCCTTTCAGTCCTCAATTTCCCGCTGATGATTATTTCCACGCCTAGGGCTCCAGCCTCCATAACTTGATTCAAAGCCCAAAAACCAGCCCGCCGAAAGTGCACACCCCTTTCTAAGGCTGAAGCTATCCGCGTGGCGACAATATACGGGTTTAACTCTGGAACTTCTATTTCGGAAACTGAAATCTGTGGGTTTGAAACTCCAAACTTTTCCTCTAGGGTTTTGGCAAGTTCCCTAATGGTTTCGCCGCTTCGCCCTATCACGAGACCTGGACGCATGGCATAAATAACTATGTGAGTGCCAAGCGGGGTTTCCGCAATATTCACCCCGCCATAACCAGCCTTTTCAAGCTTTTTCTGCAAAAATTCGTCTATCTCCGCCCTCTTCTTAGCTTTGGATACAAAATGCTTCACAACAGCCATTTAGGCTTCCTCCTTGATTGTTTCAGGCTGCTCCTCCAAAACAAGCTCGATGTGAGTTAAGGTTTCAAATTTCGGCGTGGCTCTTCCAAAGGCTCTGGGCATGTAACGCTTAATCTTCATTCCGGGGTAAGCCGATGCATGAATAATTTTTAGCCTTTCAGTGTCCAAACCCTTGTTCTCAGCGTTGGCTTCCGCCCCCTGAAGGATTTTTAGAATCTGTTTAGCCGCTTTAACCGGGTAACGTCCCGCATAAGCTTTTTCCAAGCCGCGGCGGTGCCCAAGCTTCTTCTTAAACCTTGTAAAGGGAACAGCCTTCTTTTTGGCTATAACATCTCTTAAAAACTTTTTAGCTTCATTAAGGGTCATCCCCTTAATGGTTTTACATATTTCGCGGGCTGCTTTATGGGATACCCTAACCTCTCGCCCGCTTGCCTTAACCGTTTTCTCAGGGTCTAAGGCTTCTTCTGGTATGGAGTATCCCCATTCTGGCACTTGATAGACTCTCCAACTGTGCAATTGAACAGCTACATGGCGATTTATATGGTTTTCCATTCAATTGAAGCTGTTTCAGACCAGCTACAAGCATGAAGGCACGCTTTAAACCGCCCGAAAAACCGAAACCGCCGCACAAAACTATAGAGGGGTATGGCACTATTGGCTTGGTACGCAGCCAAAAATTGTTGCGATTCATTTATTTCCAGCCAAAACCTAGTATTCAAGGCTGGAACGGTGAAAGACTTGACTATGAATAAAGGCATTATAACCATGCTGCATGGCGCCGGCGGAACAGTAATGCATGAACTTGTCAAAAACTATGTGGTGAAATATTTCGGCGGTTTTGATGGCGCAGAAGTCCCGCTGGAAGCTTTAGACGATGCGGCGGTTGTCGGCGACATAGTTTTAAAAAGCGACTCCCACGCCGTGAAACCCATATTCTTTCCAGGCGGAGACATCGGGCGCTTGGCAGTTTCCGGCACCGTTAACGACATTGCGGTTTTAGGAGCTGAACCCTACGCATTGGCATGCGGCTTCATATTAGAAGAGGGACTAGCCCTATCCGACTTTGAAAAAATTTTGGCAAGCATGAAGCAGACGTGTCAAGAAGCGGGTGTAAGTATAGTCACCGGCGACACGAAGGTTGTGGAGAAGGGCAGCCTCGGCGGCTGTATCATAAACGTTTCAGGCGTCGGCAGGAGAACCGAAGCCTTGGAGAAAAACCTAAACATTGTGAAGCAGTTTAGAGGCGATTTTAAGGCGCGGTGGATTTTAGACTCAAACCTCAAACCCGGAGACAAAATAATCCTGTCCGGAACCATTGGCGACCACGGTTTGGCTGTTTTATCCGCCCAAGAAGGTTTAAGCTTTGGAAGCGACATAAAATCAGACGTAAAACCATTAAACCGACTGGTTCAATGCTTGCTCAGCGAGGTGGGCGGCGTAACAGCCATGAAAGACCCCACCCGGGGCGGTTTAGCCGACGCCCTAAACGAGTTTTGCGAAAAATCCAACGTTGGCATCTTGATTTATGAGGATAAAATTCCCATAAGGAACGATGTGAGGGCAGCTTGTGAAATGCTGGGCTTAGACCCCCTTGAAGTTGGAAATGAAGGAAAAATAGTTATAGGCGTAGTGAAAGAAAAAGCCGAAGAACTCCTAGATTTTCTGAAGACAACAGAGGAGGGGAAAGACGCCCAGATAATAGGTGAAGCTACAAACGCTTTTAGCGGTGTTGCCATACAAACAGTGGTCGGCGGAAAAAGAATAATCCCCAGACCAGTCGGAGACCCCGTTCCGAGGATTTGCTAAAAGAGGCTATTTGGGTTTTCTCCACAAGTCTGAAACCCTTCCAACCTTAACAAGCTTCCATCGCCCAAAAAAGTCCTTCTTATAAAAATGGAATAGCCCGCAACGGGTGCACTGCATAACCCGACGGTTCTTCTCAAAATCCATCTCGTACAAGGCCAAGGGTGAGCCGCAGTCAACACATTTACCTGAATAAGTTCTATCGCCTTCGCCGCTCATTTTAAACGCCTACATACAGTTCGCTGTTCCTATGTTTAAACTTAACCATAACAAGAAAAAGGCGGGTTATGGTGGGGGCTGCGGAGGCGGTGGCGGTTGAACCGTTGGAGCTGTTGGCTGAACTGGAGCTTGTGTAGTTTTGATGGAGAAGAAGCCTACAGCCATGATAATCCAAGAAATCCAAATAATTATTATTCCTATCAAAGGTATTGCAGCTCCTATGAGCCAAACCAAGCCAGCAGCTCCAAACATTTTTTCGCCAGACCGTGTGGAAAGCGCATCTAAAGACTTTCTAAACAACACTGCTGAAACAACTAACGAAATATAGAGCACTACGAGGGCTCCAATGGCGGCTCCGGCAAACCGCCAAAAAACATTCATATTACTCATGAAGTATTGTTGAATTTCCATTGGATTAGTCCAATCTACCGGTAAATCAGATAGCGCTTGTAGGATAAGCATCACAAATATGGCTGCTGTTGCAACTATACCAACAATAACTGTGATAAATCCGTAAAGGGCGTTGTTAAATATACCGCCATCTTGATAATGGTCGGCGAAGCCTTTTAAAGCTATCAAAACCAGTATGATTCCGACAACTAACAGAAACAAAGTATAAGATGTTATGAACAAGCCTAGAAGGCTTATAACCATCAATAGTGCGCCTACACCGCCTAAAACCTTGTTTGATTCAACGCTCATCTTTCGAACCTCATTTTTAAAAGTGATTCCTTGATATGTTAAACTCCAAATATAAAACCTTTTATTTAACGGAGGCTTTCGCCCAAATTCGACATGTTCCCTCTATGCTTACCATGCATGCACCCACCGGTTTTTGCGGGGTGCAAGCCTTCATGAAAAGTGGGCATTCTGTGGGTTTGATTTTTCCAATCATTACGAGGTGGCATTGACATCCGGGCGGCAAGTCTCTGCCGCTTGTTATGCGCACTCCAAATTTTTCTCTTGCATTGTAGATGGCGTAGTCTTCTTTTAGGGCGAATTTTGATGAAGGCAATTTGCCCAGTCCACGCCATTCACCATCCACGATGTTGAAAGCTTTGCTCATGGTTTCTTGGGCTTTAATGTTGCCCTCCCAGCTTACAGCCCTAACATACTCATTTTCCAGTCTCGCCACGCCTTCCCTAAGCTGTTTGAGAATCATGTAAATGGCGAACAAAACGTCTAGTGGCTCGAAGCCGGCCACCACAGTTGGCATGCGATATGCTTTAGGGAAAACCTCGTAAGCCTTTAAACCTATAACAGTGCTTACATGTCCGGGAGCAATAAAGCCGTCTATGTGGAGGTCGCCTATCCCCAACAAAAGTTCCATGGCTGGCGGAATAAGCCTATGAGAAACCAGAAAACTAAGATTCTTAGGAGGCTTCCTTAAGACTTCTATGGCTGTTGACGGGGCTGTTGTTTCAAAGCCTATAGCGAAAAAGG
>Ga0185307_1000403_pt1 | contig 27829 bp, 19 predicted proteins | sample LHCtaG_FD_128010 | JGI IMG/M metagenome (GOLD analysis project Ga0185307, IMG submission 128010) | Hot spring microbial communities from Little Hot Creek, USA to study Microbial Dark Matter (Phase II) - LHC4sed_matched (SPADES... | ecosystem: Environmental > Aquatic > Thermal springs > Hot... | reverse complement strand
CCATCTGCCCCGGCGTATCGATAAGCCTGAAGCCAGCACCATCAATAGACCGTATTCTCGCTACAACATCATCCAGCCTCTCCTCAATTATCTCCGCCGCCCTAATCATCGCGCCATTCGGCCCTAGACCAGCATCCCTCATCAAGTCATCAACCCTTACAAGAGACCTAACATCATAATCAGGCTCATATGGGAGCCTCAGGACGCCTGGATCCAAGTTAACATAGATGGGCCCCTCACCAAGCTCCTCTTCAAGCCACCTGCCAAACGATGCGACCATCGAGGTCTTACCACATCCAGCAGGCCCAATCATCACAACACTTATCCGAGAATCCATCCAAGATAGATCCACGCAACCTTAAATTTAAGTTAATGGTCATGCTCCTCAAGTCAAAAAACGCCACTAACTCATGAAAGAATAATATAATCGCATTGATACAATATCCTCGGATGATGTATGCGGCCGTATCTGATCGCCATGAATGATGAGGGCGTGCTTAGCTGATTGATCCGTGAAAAGTCTTCACTTCATAATCCTTATTCTTCTCCGGTCTATCGTCAGGATCGCCATTGTTATGGCGATAGCCCCGAAGATTATCATCCTGACATTAAGGTCTATTGCGAGCATGCTCAGCCCCGAGTCCAGCCACCTGATAATCAGGACCCCAAGCAGGGTTCTGTGGACCCCGCCCATGCCTCCGGTTAGCGCGGTCCCCCCCACTACAACGCTCGCGAACAGCGGTATCATGTCAAGAACTCCCACCTGCATGTGTGCACCCTGAATCTGCGATGCATAGAGTATCCCAGCTATGCTGGCGAACAAGGAGCAGATCATGAAGACCAGCATTCTCACCATCCTGACATTTATGCCGGCCAGCCGCGCTCCAACGATATTGCTACCCACCGCGTAAACCATCCTGCCAAAAGGCGTCATAAAAGTCAGGAATATACATATTGCCCAGATTGCTATAGCCCAGTAAAATATCGAGGGTAATCCAAGTATCATGGTCGTGGAGATGGCTCTGAAAGCCGGGTCTGTGATCATCCTCGTATATCCTCCGGAGATTACCTGCGCCAGCCCCTCGGCCACCATCGATGTCGCAAGTGTCGCCATGAACGATGGTATGTTGAATCTGGCTAGCAGGATGCCATTAATAAACCCGAAGATAAGCCCGACTACTGTTGCCACGATTATCGAGGAGAATCCTATGGAGGGATAAAGGACGGCGAATATCATCGCTGAAAGCTTTAAGACGCTGGGCACCGAGAAGTCGAATGAGCCCATCAATATTACAAGCGTCAAGCCGCATGCAGCGATGAGGAACCAAGACATACCATAAACCAGCGTTATGACGCTATCCCAAGTCGCTAAAAAGTAGGGATTTGCCATTCTAAGGGCGATAACTAGGACGATAAAGCCCGAGATAGGAATTATCGTGCTAATGTTCCTCTGAAGCCATTCTCGGGAGAACCAAGCTTGAGCCATTCTTCAATCCCCCCTCACGCTATCAAGGCCCCCTTGAGGGCTCTGGATGCCGCGACCACTGCTCCCAATAGCAACGTCCCAATGTACAGCTTAAGATGATTTGGATCCACTCCCGGCAGAAGGAATAGCCCATTAAATATAAGAACATAGACCAGCGCTCCGAGGAGCGTTCTATGCGGTCCTCCCATGCCACCCGCGAGGGGAGTTCCTCCGAGCACTATGGCCGCGAGCCCTCTTACAAGCTCACTGGGGTCGAAGTCTACCCTCGTCTGGCATCCAAGGTGAACAAAAATAGCTATTGAGCCAAGTCCTGTCAGCAGTCCGCTGAGCGTGAAGGCTAGTATCTTATATTTTTCCACATTTATTCCAGCGAGCTTCGCTCCCTCCTCATTCGACCCTATCGCACAGAAGTATGTGCCTAGCTTCGTGAAGAACATTATGAATAGGGCGAGCACTATTACAGGAAGAGCCAGCAGGAAAGGTGATGGAATATATGGTACCGGTGACTCTCGTAGGAAGTTATATGCGGGAACGGTTAATGTAAGAACTCCTGAGATATTCCTTACGTAGGTCGTTAGAAAGGCGAATACCGCGGTCACGGCGATCGTTAATATGAATGATGGCACCTTGGCCTTCACATGGATCACGCCGTTAAAGAGTCCTACCAGCAGGCCGAAGATAGGGTATATCATTATTGATGCTAGCCCCAGGTAAGGGTATAGTAGCCAGACGAGAGCTCCACCAAACATCCATATACCCATGTATGATACATCAATAGAACCGAGTAGTATCACGAAGGTCGGTCCAATAGCCAACATCGATGTAACAGCGAAGTTTTTCAGTAGGGCCACCAAGTTACCCGTTGACAGGAATTTATCAGGTACTAGCGCCGAGAATATCGCGACTAGCGCAATTATCGCCCATACGGCTGGATTCGCCTTTACCAGCCTCCATATGGATGTCGCGATAACTGAACCAATTCTCAGCCCTTCTAACCCACTCTTCATAGCTCCATCAGCCTCCTGAACTCTTCATTAGTGTATACTGCCTGTATAACTCCATCCCTTATAGAGATTACCTTGTCGCATAGAATGGCATACTCCTTCGGATCGTCGCTCACGAGGACCATCGCTATGCCATTCTTCTTCATCTCGAGTAGGACCTCGTATATTTCCTCTCTCGCCCCGACATCTATGCCTATCGTCGGATCCTCGAGTATGAGTATCTTCGGGCTCTTCTCGAGCCACTTGCCGACTGATACCTTCTGCTTATTTCCTCCACTTAACGAGTAACATTCGGTTTCTACGCTTGGTGCCCTTATCCTAAGCTTCTTCATTATCTTATCCGCCAACGATCTCTCTGCATTAAAGCTTATCACAGAGATTATCTTCAGCGGCTTCTTCGTGACTTTCTCAAAGTTCACTATTGAGACATTCTTCCTTATAGGCCAGAAGAGGAAAAGCTCCTTCCCGGTCTCGCCTGAGAAATATCCTATGCCCAGCTTAACCCTCGCATAAGGTTCACTTTTTAGCTTAACTTCTTTGCCATCTACGAGGATCTTGCCAGTGTCGGCGGCTATCTCTCCATATAGCGCCTTGGCTATCTCACTCTTACCGCATCCAGCCGGCCCAAATAGGCCAACGCACTCCCCCTCATGGAGATCAAAGGAGATGTTTTCGAAGTAGCCTTTTTTCGTCAGATTCCGCACAGATAAGACTATGCGCCTTCCTTCCACAGCGCCCACAGCATACACATATCTCGCCCATAAGTCATAGTAGGATTCCCTTCCAACAATCTCCCTGAAGATTTGATCCTCGGTAATCTTTTCCGATGAAAGATCATGATGTGCGACCACCTTTCCATCCCTCAGCACATAGATACGATCACTGAACTTCATCACTTCTGGGATTATATGGGAGACGAAGATAAATGAATTTGATTTCTTTAAGTTAAGAAGATAATTAAACAGTTCGTCTCTCTCCTCGAGCGAGAGAGGGGCTGTCGGCTCGTCAAGAATTATAACTGGCGGTATCTCCGACCCGCCATCCATCCCTACCATTAACCTGACACTCAATATCGCTCGAGCTATCTCAACCATCTTCTGAGTCGACAGCGGAAGCTCATACATGCTACTTGCTAGATCGCATTTTAACCCAAGCTCCTCAAAAACAGATTTGGCTAAGCCGATTATTTTCCCGAGCTGTAACCTCCCGAGCCTCGTAAACTTCTCCTCAAGACCTAGAAATAGAAACTGATAAACCTTCAAGTGTGGTATGACTCCCCTTTCCTGATAGACTATCGAGATTCCCCTACTAAGAGCATCTAAGGGATTCTTCGGGAATGGTACCCTTCTTCCCATGTGATACATCTCTCCGCTGTCCGGCTGATAGACCCCGACTAAGATCTTCATTAAAGTGGATTTTCCGGCCCCATTCTCGCCGACAACACTCACTATCTCGTTTCTCCGCACCATCATGTTAACATTGTCAAGCGCCCTAACGACTCTATCGAAGGTCTTGGAAACACTCCTGACTTCAAGAATAGGGTCTGAGGCACCCATTGGAGTCGCACTCACCCGAAGAATAAAAAGAAATTGAGAGTTAAAAAATATTTGGTGTATTTACTGTGTTCTATGGACGCTGTTAATCTCCAACCTTGCCCCAGAGTGGCTCTAGCTTTAATCCCTCGGTCTCAGCTGCCTTAATCTTCGCTTCGTTGTCGCTCCAAGTGTCCCAGTTGAGGTCGAGGAAGTACTTCATCGTTAATCCGAATTGCTTTCTGAAGGATTCGAGGTTCTCTCCTTTCGTCCTGTCCTCGGTGACCTTCATCCTGCCCATTAATGGAACATAATAGAAGTCGTTTGCTGTTAAGTAGTTCTTCGCATGCCTGTCGTATGTTAGGTTAAGCTCCTTACACTTGCCAACAGACAGCGTCCTGAAGTCATATGGGTACAGTTTGGACGGATAGACTTCACTGATCTTCAGGAAGTCTAGAAGCTTTGCTGCATCAACAACGATGAAGTTCGGGTGCCACCATAGGCCTGAGTTCTTAATAAGCTCCTCATTCTCCTCCTTGATGCCTGGTGTCGATAGGTTTAGAACCGTTGTAACCCATGGTGACTGGACCATCTCATCTCTCAGCGGATATGAAGCTCCAGTGACTGCATCATATGTATCGGCAACACGCTTTCCACCGAAATACTGGAACTCGGTCAGCGAAGTAACGAACCAAGCGCCCTTGATCACCTCCTCAACACAGGCGACAATAGCGTCCCTAGCGGCTGCAAAGGGCCCTATGTCAATCCCTCGCTCCTTGAATACTGAGACTGTGCCCATGGCCTGGTCATCATTGTGGCCCCAGACAGCTTCATAATCGGTTCTAACGGCCAGCGCATCCTCTCCAGCCTTTCTGCCTCCTGGATAAGCCCACTCACCCCAATAGTGCCCAAGTAGCAGTATGAATGGATACCTTCTCCAAGCGATCGAGATACCTTGGTTAATCAATGCTGTGGAGTCTGGGGCGATTGTCTTTGAGGACTGTACATGCAGGACCTTGCTCTTACCATACTTCCTCATCTTCTCGAAGAGTAGTGTCATGCAGTGGAAGCTCATTTCATCAGACATCGTGCTGAATTCTAGGAACCAATACGGGCCCCTGTCGCCGGGCAGTAGTGCTGGATCCCTGCACCATGCAGTAGCGGCGAACACCTTGTTAGCCTCACAGAGCCTGACTATCTCCTCCATAGCAGCGAGGGCTGGAGCCCAGTAAACGACACCTTTAGCTCCAGCCGCGATCAGGGAGTCCGTTGCCTCCACGGCCTTTAGGGCCTCAGCGCCAATCTCAATTCCCTTAAAGTCTAGCTCAAGCTGCTTGCATGCCTGATCCGCGCCCTGATAATCGTATTTCGGCGCCTCTTGAGCTAGGGTCCAAGTAACATATCCTACGAGGAACTTCTCGCCCGGCTTGCCGGTGGCATATCTCTGAGCCAGCTCCCTCCTCATCTCCGCGAGGCCAGGAGCTACTGGGGCTGCTGTCACCGTAGTAGTAACGGTCTCTCTCACAGTTGTGGTAACCGTCCGCTCTGCAGCCGCCACCGTAGTAGTAACAGTTGTCGGTACAGTCCTTGTTACGGTTACAGTCTCAGCAGGAGCTGCTGGCTTCGCGAAGTAGCCTACAAGCCCTCCCACAACAAGGCCCGCGACCGCAGCTCCGGCCACCTTAGCGGCAGTCCCAACGGCCTTCCTCCGCGTCATCTTAGCCTTTAGTATATCCAACCTCTCAAAATTCTCCTTCTCCGACATACCCATTTCTCGTATATAGTGCGAGATCAACCAAGAAATAAAGCTTCCTAATGCATAATGTTATGCCCGCGTTATCTAATGACAAATGACAGGCGATAAATGCTTAACTAACTTATTGGATTGATTCAATCAAGCAAGTATGGGTCTTATTAACGTGGAACTCGGTTTCCATTTAATTTATGCGGAAGGAAGACATACATTTAGATTGGAGTAGTTTCTCATCTATGTTTTGTGGATGACCTGCAATGTCTGAAAGAAGTTATATAATTCGTGATCCGTTCTTGCTACATCGTGAGGGTGTTCTTAGGTCTCGGGGTGAGAAGGCTAGGGAGGGGAATATTGAGGTAGCTAAGACTATGGCCGAGTTTCTGAGGAGTTCTCTGGGGCCTATGGGCATGAGCAAGCTTATGATAAATAAGTTCGGCGATGCCGCTGTTACGAGAGATGGCGCAGTTATACTTGACATGATGGACGTATATCACCCGGTTGCCAAGTTTTTGAAGGAGGCCGCCAAGAGTGTTGAAAGTAGTGTCGGAGATGGAACGAAGACAACGATAATATTGGTTGGAGAGCTTGTAAAGCGAGCTGAAAGATTGCTCCAGAGCAGGATACGGCCAGGGGTCATAGTTGGTGGATACAAGAGAGCATGCGAGATAGCCTTAAGATGTCTGAAAGGTCTTTCCAAGACGTTTGATATAAATGATTTAGAGATGATGAGAAAGATAATAAGGAATATGATTGGCACAAGGGGGATTGAGGGCGCTGTTGATCACCTCACCAATCTCGTTACTGAAGCCATAAATATTGTAATCGAGTTCAGGGGTAGTAAGGCTATCATAGACAGGGACTCGGTTCATATAATCAAGAAGCCTGGGAAGGACATCTTGGAGAGTGAACTTATCAAGGGAGTTATTATTGATAAGAGGCTAGCGCATCCGATGATGCCTAAAAGGGTTGTCGACGCGAGGGTCGCTGTGCTGGACATGGCCTTGAAGGTTGATCCGTTTAAGCATCTTCAGCCATATAAAAGAGAGATACATGTTGGCGGGAATGAGCTGGTTAAGAGATTCCTCGAGGAGGAAGATGAGATTGAGAAAAATTTTGTTAGGCGAATAGTCTCCACTGGTGCAAATGTAGTCATTTGTAGGAAGCGCATCGGAAGAGTTGCGAAATATGAGTTTGCGAAGGCTGGGGTTATGGCTGTTGAAAGGCTTCTCAAGGATGAGCGGATACAGCCTATTATAAGAGCTACGGGCGCGGTGAGGGCTGCGAATCTTCAAGATTTCAGGGAGGAAGATTTGGGGCATGCAGACTTAGTCGAGGAGCGAAAGATCGGAGGAGACCCCATGGTAGTTATTGAAGGAGGTAAGGCCTCTAAGGTGGCCACGATACTTTTGAGAGGTGACCCGCATCAGGCGGATGAGGCGGAGCGCGCGATAAAGGATGCCGTGGCTATGGTCTCCAACCTCGTCAATGAGCCAGCATACGTCCCCGGCGGGGGAGCCATTGAGGAGGCCCTCTCGATAGCTATTAGAAATGAGTCGCTTAAGTATCCGGGGAAGGAGCAAATTGCGATGCAGGCATTCGCCAATTCTCTAGAGGTTATACCCATTTTACTGGCCCGTAATTCTGGGCTCGATCCAACGGACATAATATCTGAGCTAAGAGCAAAGCATGTTGAAGGTATGCATGAGTATGGTATAGACGTTTACTCCAAAGATATTGTAAATGTTGTTGAAGCTGGCTTAATAGACCCCCTAATAGTCAAAGAACAAATCTTGAAAACTTGCACGGAGGTTGCCTCTATGATAATCAGGATAGATGATGTGATTGACAGGAGATATGCCAAAAGACATCGAGGGGAGATACCTTAACCCTAGCTAATATCTTGGGCTCCACGTATGCGTAATATTTATCTCTCATCACAATATCTAGAATCCCCGGTGAAATATCATGTCACCCCAGTATTTTATCGGAGTTGATATAGGGACTACTGGAACAAAGGCAACTATAATCGATGAAGAGGGAAGACAGCTCGCCATAGCCTACGAGGAATCCAAGCTCCATTATCCAAGGGTGGGCTGGGTTGAGCAGAAGCCTGAAGACTTCTACTCTTCAGCCGTGAACACTATAAGGGAGATATTGAGGAAGTCACAGGTGGATCCAAAAGATGTTGCCTCTATAGCCTTTAGCGGCCAGATGGCCGGCATACTAGGGATAGATAAGAACTGGGACCCTGTGATCCCCTATGACTCGTGGCTCGATATAAGATGCAAGAAATACATCGATATGCTCGCGGAGAAGTATGCTGATCTTTTGATAGAGGTTACCGGTGTTCCGCCCACAGTTGATCATCTTCCGAAGATGATGTGGTGGAAGCATGAGAGACCCGAGGTATTCGAGAGGATCTATAAGTTCACTGTTCCAGCGGTGTATGTTGCGGGCAGGTTTGCCGGGCTCAGGGGGGATGATGCCTTCTACGATTACACATATGTCACCTTCACGGGGCTGTTCGATATCAGGCGGATGGAGTGGTCTGAGGAGCTCAGTAAAACCTTCGATCTTCCACTTGATAAGCTTCCAAGAGTGGTGAAGCCTTGGGATATTGTTGGAGAGCTAACATCGGAGGAGGCGGGGAGACTAGGCCTCATTAAGGGAGTGCCTGTGGTTGCTGGGGCGGGCGATGGCATGGCATGCTCCCTTGGGGCAGGACTTACGGAGCCCGGAATATGTCTCGACATAGCTGGGACAGCCTCGGCGTTCTACGTGTCGGTCGATACGGTAGTACCTGACACAAAGTATAAGACACTGCTCCATCTTAAGTCCGTTGTCCCAGAGTTATGGAATATCGGCGCATATATCAACGGCGGAGGCCTATGTCTTAGATGGTTTAGAGATGAGGTCGCAAAAGATGTTAAGATCGAGGCTGAGAAGAGGGGCATAGACCCGTATAAGCTGTTAGATGAAATGGCCTCAAAGGTTCCCGAAGGGTCAGAAGGCCTCTTCTTCATACCGCATCTTGGTGGAAGGGCCTATCCGTATAACCCGAGGCTACGCGGCTTATGGATAGGATACACTTGGAAGCATACTATGGCACATTTCTACAGGTCGATTCTCGAGGGAATAGCCTACGAATATCATCACTACCTAAGGATATTGAGAGAGCTCTTGAGAAATGTGAAGATCACAGAGGTTAGGGGTATAGGTGGTGGGAGCAAAAGTCTGATCTGGAGCCAGATTAAAGCTGATATACTTGGAGTACCATATGTCTTGCTGAACCAAGAGGAGTTCGCCGCGTTAGCCCTCGCGGTTATTGGTGGATACGCGGTTAAGGCCTTTAAGGACTACAAGAAGACAATAAACGAGTGGGTGAAGCCCATTAAGCGAATAGAGCCGAGAATGAACATTCATGAGAAATATTTACGATACGCAGAGTTCTATGAAAAGCTGATCGCGAAATCGGATCTCCTCTTCGAGGGGCATGAACAACTAGTTGAAGAATAGTTCCTTTGTTTTGTTCTTTTTGTTCTTTCATTATGCGCGAGACTAGAGTCACCCCGAGGAAATATTTATCATTTTCGCGGGACCTTAATAACACATCTCTAAACTTATGATCTTAGATAAAGAAGATGTCGAGGGAATATTTATCACTAGGGGGTTTAGCGACCATCTCATGGTGAAAGATTATGGCATCTACAGACACTCAGAAGTGGAAGGGGGTCACGGGAAAACTTTTGAGGATAAATCTCTCGACCGGGAAGATCATAACTGAGGATATCCCCTTCCCTTGGATTCAGAAGTACTTGGGTGGTAGGGGACTTGCGGCGAGATATTATTATGAGGAGGTCGGGCCGAATGTTGACCCACTATCTCCGGAGAATAAGCTGATGTTCATGAACGGGATAATGACGGGCGTTCCAGCCTTCGGCTCAACGAAGTCGTATATTGTCGCAAAGTCCCCTCTTACTGGGCATTACTCAGTGACGAATGCTGGTGGATATTTTGGCGCTCACTTGAAGTGGGCTGGATATGATGGCATTATCATCGAGGGCAAGGCTAGCAGCCCAGTGTATGTTTCGATAATTGATGGGAATGTTGAGATAAGAGATGCAAGTAACTTTTGGGGGATGAAAACCACTGAAGCTCAGGACGCGATTAGGGAGGAAGTTGGCGACAAGCGGGCCTCCGTCGCCTGTATAGGTCCGGCGGGCGAGAAGCTCTCGAGAATCGCGTCAATAATGGTTGATCATTCAAGCCGTAGGGGAGGAGCTTTTGGGAGGGGTGGATTTGGCGCCATCATGGGCTCGAAGAACCTGAAGGGAATCGCTGTTCTCGGAACCAAGGGTGTGGAGCTTGCGAATCCTGATGACCTGCGAAACTACTTGAAGGAGCATATTAAGGATCTTAAGGAGACGACTGGAAACCATACAAAATACGGCACGCTCCAGTATGTTGGGCCGCTCTACGAACTTGGAGCATACCCACTTATGAACTTTACTAGGACAAGGGTTGATGACGAGTCTCTAATGAGGAATCTCTACGCTGAAGTTATGAGGAGCCATTACCTTGCTAAGGATGTCGCATGCGTGAACTGTCCAGTTGCCTGTGGAAAGTTTCTAGAGGCGAAGGAAGGGCCCTGGACAGGTGCAAAGTGCAAGGTGGAGTATGAGACCCTTTGGTCACTCGGCCCACATTGTGGAGTCTTCGATTATAATGCCATAATAGCTGCTCACCAACTGGTTGATGAGTATGGTTTTGACGGGATATCGGCTGGTTATACCGTCGGATTCGCCATGGAGCTCTATGAACGCGGCATAATAGATAAGGAGTTCACCGGGGGTATCGATCTGAGGTTCGGGAATAGCGAGGCTGAGATCCAGCTACTTGAGCTCATGGGTGAGAGGAGGGGTGTTGGGGATATCTTCGCAGAAGGCTCCGTCGCCGCTGCTGAGAGGATTGGAAAGGACTCGATAAGGTATGTTATGCACGTTAAAAGGCAGGAGTTCGCCGCGTATGAGCCGAGAGCATTCTATGGCATCGGGCTAGCCTATGCAACCTCGTCAAGGGGCGCTTGCCATAACGTCGGCGGCTGGACCATTAGGGACGAGCTCCTCAAGCCGAAAATTGACAGATTCGCTATCAGAGGCAAGGGCTTGCTTGTCAAGACGCTGCAAGATGTCAGAGCGTACATAGACTCGATCGCGTTATGCACGATACCTAGGCGGTCGCTAAACCTAACGGATGACCCAAGCCCCGAAGTCGTGAACTATATCACGGGCGCGGGGCTTACTGGGAGGGATCTCATAATCGCTGGCGAGAGGATCTACACGTTTGAAAGGATGATCCTGAATCACGAGGGCGTAACTAGGAAGGATGATGTGCTGCCGCCTAGGATAATGTATGAGCCGGTGCCGGATGGGCCTGCTAAGGGGCATAGGATCTCGCCCGCGATGCTCGACTTCATGCTCGATGAATATTATGAGGCAAGAGGCTGGGACTCGAATGGCGTTGTTAAAGAAGAGACTAAGAAGAGGCTCGAGATAATCTAATGCGAGGTGGATGAGATGGGCTCGGAATCCCTTTCAAGGGCAACCACCATAGATCTGAAGAATTTTGTGATGACCCCTGCTACCCGCAAGAGAGAGGTTAAGCTCAGCGAGCTGAAGGAATACTTCAGCGATCCTGAGGCAGCTGACAAAATCCTCTCATCCGGTAGGGACCCGATTGTCTACGAGTATTATGAATATGTTGTCGAGGAGTCCGCAGGTCATTTAAGCCTCGGGTTGACGATAATTTATCCAGGGAAGGTTGGGAAGGAGTATTTCATGACTAGAGGACACTTCCATCTAAAGCCTGCCGCAGAGTTCTATTACGGGATTCGTGGTAGGGGGATGCTTTTAATACAGAGCGAGGATGGTAAGGTTGAGTATGTTGAACTTAGACCCGGGGTTATCGGCTATGTTCCGCCAGGCTGGGGTCATAGAACGATAAACACGGGCAGGGGTAAGTTTGTGTTCTTCTTCGCCTATCCATCAGACGCGGGCCACAATTATGGGATAGTGAAGGAGAAGGGATTCGCGAAGATAGTCATCGAGGAGAAGGGTAAGCCGAAGGTTGTTGACAATCCCAAATATACTAGCTCAACGATCTAGATGCGCTCCTTATTTTCTTCTGAATCTAGCTTCGATTTTTGATTTCTAAGGCTTCATCAATACTCTAAGACCTTCTCCTCTTAGCGCTGTCGAGAATGCTTCTAGGCCTTCTTTTAGCCCGAATATGTGGGTTATCAGGGGCTTAACGTCAATAACTCCGGCCGCGACCAGCTCCAGAGTTTTCTTGAACTCATATGGTGTCTGCATTGATGTCCCGAGGACAACTATCTGCTTATAGTGTATGATGTTCGTGTTTATCGGAACCTCCTCTTTTCCGGCTGGCAGGCCCGCGAAAAAGTTGATTCTCCCACCTCTCGAGACTATTCTCAGCGCATCCTTCTGCGCGGCCCCAGCGCCGACGGCTACTATGACCGCATCAGCTCCCTTGCCTCTCGTTATCTCCATCACCCTCTTCTCGATATCCTCCTTGGCCGAGTTTATCACATAATCCGCCCCAAACTCCGCCGCAATCTCGAGCCTCCTCTCATCGATCTCGCTCATAATAACCTTCGCCGCCCCAAACGCTTTTGCGAGCTTCAAGTGCATGAGCCCTATCGGGCCTGCGCCTATTATCGCGACCACGTCGCCCGGCCCTATCATGAGCTTCCTCTGGCCTCGGAAGCAGGCTGCAAGTGGCTCAACCAGCGAGGCCTCCTCATAACTAAGGTGACTAGGTATCTCAAGCACACCTCCAACCTCGAATGCTTGGCCGGGAATGGCCACATACTCGGCAAATGATCCATCAACATCGATGCCTATCGCATATCTGCTCGGACATAGAACATGTTCTCCCTCGAGGCAATATTCGCATCTGCCGCAGAAGATATTTGGATTAACAACAACACGCTTACCAACATATTCTCGATACTTCTCGCTCGCCTCAACAATTTCTCCAGCAAACTCGTGGCCCAAGGTTATGGGAACCTTGGTCCTAGCGCCAGTCGTATAAGCCTTTATATCCGTCGCACAAATCCCGGTAGCTCTAACCCTGAGTATAGCTCCATCACCCTCAAGCCTCGGCACATCAACATCCTCAAGCCTAAGATCCTCCTTACCATAAAGTCTTAACGCCAACATATCTAATCCGCACCTTCCACAGGGGACGTCTCTTAAAAAAGTTTCTAAAAGAAGGGAACGTAAGAGGGGGAGCGTCTTCAAGACCGCGCTCATAGGCCTCGAGAGCACTTTCGCCTGGATAGTAAGCGCCCCTCGTGGACCCCTCGGGCGATTGGGAGTGGCGGGCTGAGGGCGTCCGGCACAAAGGCCTCCGCCCTTACACCCCCACCCCATCAACCCCCTCTTCTAGGGGAGCCCTCGTCGAGGGCCGAGGCCCGTCGCCGGGCCCCATGGCCCTCGATTGGCCGCCTGGTCTCGGGAGCGGCTTCGGGCTTAGATGCTTTCAGCCCTTATCCGCTGGGGCGCGGGTGCCCGGCGTCCCCCTGTAGGAGGACCGGTACCCCGTTGGCCCCGGCGCTCCGTTCCTCTCGTACTAGGAGCACCTTCCCCTCAGGCGGCCACCGCCCCCGGCAGGTAGAATCCGACCTGCCTCACGGCGGTCTAAACCCAGCTCACGTTCCCCTTTAATCGCCGAACAGGCGCACCCTTGGCCGCTGCTGCACGGCCAGGGTGGGAAGAGCCGACATCGAGGTACCAAGCCGCGGGGTCGATGGGGACTCTCGCCCGCGACGAGCCTGTTATCCCTGGGGTAACTTTTCTGTCACCACCGCCCCCCACCGGTGGGAGGCGATGGATCGCTAGGCCCGGGTTTCCCCCCTGCGCCCCTTACGTTCAAGGGCGCAGTCAGGCCGGCTTTTGCCCTTGCACTCTACGGCGGGTTTCTGTCCCGCCTGAGCCGACCTTTGGGCCCCCTCGATACCTTTTCGAGGGGGTGCCGCCCCAGCCGAACTGCCCACCTGCCGTTGTCCCAGGGCACAGGCCCTGGTTAGCGGCGCAGCCGGAGGTGGCCGGTGTTACATCGGCGCCTCCCCCAGCCCCCGGAGAGGCTGGGATCGACGGCTCCCGGCTACACTCTGCACCACCAGCCGCACCGCAGCGACAGGCTGCAGTAAAGCTCCACAGGGACTTCTCTCCCCGCCGGGGGCCCCTGGACTGTGCATCCAGGTTACGTGGGTTCACGGGGTTCCGGGCGGGGACAGCGGGGCCCTCGTTGATCCATTCATGCACGTCGGAACTTACCCGACAAGGCATTTGGCTACCTTTCTCCCGGGGCCTTACCCACCTCGTGATAGGGCAGGTCCCCGTTAAGAGAGTCAGAGTTACTCCCGGCGTTTAGGGGCCCTTATCCCGGTTGGACCCGGGGTTCAGGGACCCCCACTGGCCAGGATTGAGGAGCCGTTCACAACCTTTCGGTCTCGCGGCTCCCTATGTTTTTATTAAACAGTCGGGACCCCCTTGTCACTGCGACCTGCGATCCCAGGCTCGTGGCCCAGGATCGCAGGCACCCCTTCTACCGAGGGTACGGGGCTAATTTGCCGAGTTCCCTCGCCCGGAGTACCCCCAGACGCCTTAGGCTCCTCACCTAGGGGCACCAGTGTCGGTTCTTGGTACGGTCACGGGGGCTCGTTCCCGCCTCCCTTTTCACCGGCCCCAGGGCTCAGCCGAAGCCCCCATACGGGGGCCCCATCCCGCTTTCACCCGGTTCTCGCCATTACGGCACTCCCCGGGCTTATACGGTTGGACCGGGCTACGGCCCGGCTCGGCCTACCCCGAGGCGTCAGGAGGCGGGCTTGCGTTGCCGCACCTACCCCCGTGGCACCGGAATCTTAACCGGTTTCCCTTTCGGCCTACCCGGTTAAGGTCGGCCTTAGGACCGGCTTACCCCCGGCTGACGACCATTGCCGGGGAACCCTTGCCCCTACGGCGGAGGGGATATGAGGAGGGGGCTGAGGACCAAACTTTCCCAAAAGGCAAATAGATCTACAAGCAACACGTTATAAACCCTGATTGATAAGGTTCCAAGCTCTGAACGTGAACCATTAACTCCCCATCTTATGGAGGGTTTACGGAATTGTGAAAGAGGTATTTTCAATAGAGCCGACCATTTGCGCTCTAACTCCCTCACCTTAGACGCTGATTCATTAAAGCGTAATCTTATTTGTAATCTCGGCCTGATTTCTTTTTCTTGAGATTCCAAGCATTTCAAGAAAATTTACTACAGCGATTATCTTTCGTGGATCGCTATTAACGAATTCGAATCTTGCTTTCATGTATCTTGGTCTCTTTGTTCCTTCGCCAGCATAGGATCCTAAGAATGTATTCAAATAATGTTGCTGGAATATGGCGACGGATTTTCAGCACACCTTTGCGACCATTACCGTATCGGAAGTGAAGTACCACGTTCTCCTCGTCAATTGTCTTCTCAAAGATTAAGATATGGGCGAGTTTTTGGAATAAGCTTAGCCATATCTACATTATCTACATTGATCATATTTACTCGTAGAGAACGATGCACTACCTAATACTATAAGTTCACTTGGTCCAAGCCCCCTCTTTCTCACCCCTCTAGCGCTGTTACTACCGCCGGGATCTGCATTAGGGGCCGGTCCACCGGACCTCACGGCCCGGCTTCTACCCAGCCCCTACGCCCCCCTACCGCCACCCGGCATCCGCCGGGTGACCCGGGGTTTCGGCGGCCCGCTTAGACCCGTCAATTTTCGGGGCCTCCCGCCTCGGCGGGTGCGCTGTTACGCGTTCCTTCTCCGGCGGCCGGATGTAGTAAGCCTGACCTTTTCCGAGTATGAGAATATGTTTGAGGCGTGAATTTTTCCTGGGATGCATATATCTTAGTCTTGTGTAGAATTTTCGCATGTTTGGCAAGATGTGAGGATTTACACCAATGCGCTTGAAGAGATCTATTATCAAGTTAGCGAAACTTTGATTCGATGTGATTATCTTCACCCTATAAAAGTTTGCAGAGCTTAATGTTCCATCGCTCGCCACGAGACCGGCCATGTAACTCATGATCTCATCGACACTCAACTTCACCTCTTGAGAATTCTGCACAATTTAACCCTAGCCGGCCGCCTTTAGAGGATAGCTGCTTCTAAGCTTACCTCCCCGCTGTCTTCGGCGGGAGACGCCCTTCGGTTTGTTCACTTAGCGGGCACTTAGGGGCCTTAACCCCAGGTCCGGGTTGTTCCCCTCTCGGGGCAGGAGCTTACCCCCCGCCCCCCACTCCCGGGGTCTACGGCGCCCAGGGATTCGGAGTTCGAAAGGGAGGCGGGCCCTTTCGAGCCCTTACCCCCCTATCGGTGCTCTACCCCCTGGGCGGCCTCGCCCGGGGCTGTCCTGCGAGACACTTCGGGGGGAACTAGCTATCACCGGGCTTGATTGGTCTTTAGCCCCTACCCCCAGGTCAGGGGACCGAATTGCACGTCAGGACCCCTTACGGGCCTCCACCGGGGTTTCCCCCGGCTTCACCCTGCCCAGGGGTAGATCGCCCGGTTTCTAGCCGCACGGCCGTGACTTCAGGCCCTTATCAGACCCCGCCCCTCGGAGAGCATAATGCTCCCCTGCGGGCTAGTCGGTTTCCCTACGCCTACGGGCCTTGGTGAGCCCTTAGGCTCGCCACGGCCGTGCACTCCCCGGCCCGTGTTTCAAGACGGAGCGGGCGACCCCGGTATCCCCCCTCGACCCCCATGGTGAGGGGTCTTCGGAGGGATTGCCCTTGGGAGCCGCCCACGTCTGTTACCGGCCGGTTTCAGGCGCTTTTCACCCCCCTCCCGGGGTACTTTTCACCTTTCGCTCACGCTACTGGTGCGCTATCGGTCTCGGGACGTATTTAGCCTTGGAGGCCGATGACCCCCAACTTCCCGCACCCTATCCGGGGTGCGGTACTCGGGGACCCGGGCATCACCCCTCCCGCCTTCCCCTACGGGGCTATCACCCTCTACGGCGGCCCATTCCAGGGCACTTCGGGTCAGCGGGCTGGGGTGGGCCCCGGGCCCATCACCCCACATCCCCGCAGAGTTATCCCCTGCGGGTTCGGTTTGGGCTCCTCCCCTTTCCCTCGCCGGTACTCGGGGAATCCCATTTTGGTTTCTTTTCCTCCCCCTACTTGGATGTTTCCGTTCGGGGGGTTCCCGATCCCAGGGGCCTATACCCCCGGGATCGAGGGCTGGGAGCAGAGCCCCCAGCCCTCAGGAGATCCCATTCGGAGATCCCCGGATCAACGCCCGCCTGCGGCTACCCGGGGCTTTTCGCAGCTTGCCACGTCCTTCCTCGGCGCCCGAGCCGAGGCATCCACCGGCCGGCGTACTCGGGTCCAGGGGCGCTTACTATCCAGTAGGCGGCGTCTCGAGGCCTATGAGCGCGGTCATCGAGGTGAGAGCTCTCCCGCATCCGATTTCCAGCGCGGCTGCGCTGGAAACCTTCATCATGCCAATCATTTTTCCTATGTGGCTGCATATAAGTATTTTCGAGGCAGGGGGCTGCGCAACCCCTATAATTAGCTGGCCTCAGTCTTACGAGCGTGATGCCGGGATGAGTAGGCTCGGCGTAAGCTCCAAGGTTCTTAATGAGGTTATGGAGGGCGTTTTGCGGGTTTCTCGAGAGCTGTTCGAGGAGGGCCTCGTAAAGAGCACCTTCGGCGTGGTGAGCGCGAGGATTCCAGATACAGATTATGTAGTCATTACCCCGAGCGGGTTCAGGAAGGAGAGGGTTGCTAAGAGGAATCTCGTTATCGTGAACTTGGAGGGGGAGGTTGTCAGGGGTAATTTCAGACCTTCAAGCGAGACACCCATGCACGTCTATATTCATAAGAGGATTCCCGAGGCTAGATGTGTAGTCCACACGCATTCACCCATGGCCACGGTCTTCGCCATACTAGAGATGGATATACCATGCTTGACGACCGAGCAGGCGCATGCCTTCGAGGGAAGAGTGCCCGTTGTAAGAAACTACTCGTATCCTGGGACGACGAAGGTCGAGGAGCTGGAGAGCATAGTTGAGGCTCTTAAAAGGAGCAAGGTCGCCCTGCTGAGAAAGCATGGCGTAATAACTTATGGCACGAGCTATGAGGAGGCCTTGGACAACGCCGTGGTCGTTGAGGAGCTCGCGAAGTCAGCGATCTTCGCACTACTTCTCGGAAAGCCGGAGGAGCTTACAGAAGCTGATATAGAATACATGAGAGAGTTTAAGAAAAAAAGGTATGGTCAAAGGCCGGCTCAGCAGCCTTAGCCCACTCTCACGAATTTTTGCTCACTAGCTTTACGGAGTATTCGATGTCTGGGACCTATAGTTCTCCGTAGTCTCGGAGCCTATCTCGGGCAGCTCTGGGAATTGCTTGCTCATCCGCTGGGCAGCAATCTCAGCCGCCTCCTCCAAGATCTTCCTAGCCTCCCTGTCGGCAACTGTTACCGATGTCATTGCTCCCGTGAAGTTTCCAGCCTCAACCATCAAGCTCTCGAGCATTTCATCGATCACCTCAAGGTTGTGCGCAACCTCGGGGACTATTCCCGAGAGATCCGTCTGGATCTGCTTGATTATCCTCGTGGCGGGCGCTAGGACGTTCATGACATCCCCGAAGTCCTTTATCGTCTCCAGCCTCAGGATCACCTTCTCGAGGGATATCTGGCTTCTCAGGATTGTTCTACTCATCCTCCGAAGCTGGGCTATCTCGTTTGCGTATATCGTCGCTCTATCCCTATCCAGCTCCTGCTCAGCCGTTACACATGCCTCGAATAGCTCTCTATCTCTTGCCACCAGCCTCTGATAAGCCCTCTTCAGCTTCTCAGACTGGACTCTAAGCTGGATTATGACATCGTTTATCCTAGGGCTTAACGTTAGGCTTCTCTGCTGCTGGGGTTGAGGGCTTTCGCGCCTAAACAGCTCCCAAAACCTCATCTATGACCACTCAACCGCCCCTCTTGCATCACTACCTATTTAGAGATTTGTAGAAGCGCCTTCTAGGATAAGACGCGGAGAATTCCAGAAGAATTCCAAGGATACTATGATGAAGCAGCCAAAAATTGGGGGGTGTTGGGGCGGATATTTCTAAGGTGTATGGGCGCCTTAAGGCTGCGTGGAGGACATTATTTCTGAGGCGAGCTCATAGCACTCCAACAAGCTTTCATGCAGCTTCTTGTAAAGCTGATAATACTTGTCGTATATCCTGACATTCTCCGGGTTCGGCTTCACAACATTCTCGACGGAAACCCACTCATATATCGTCTCATACTTCAGGTATCCCGTCCCCACGCCCGCTATCAGCGCGTCGCCAAGCGGGGCTCCTGGAGCCGGCTCGACATACCTCAACTCCCGCCCGGTAACATCGGCCATTATCTGCCTCCAGACAGGGGACTTCGCGCCGCCATTCACCAAGATTATCCTCTTTATTGGTATTCCAGCCTCGTGGGCAACCTCTATGCTATGCCTAAGCGCGTATGCAACTGCCTCCAGGAAAGCCCTATAGATATGGGCCTTGGTATGTGATAGCCTCAAGCCGAAGAGGCAGCTCCTCATGTTTGGGCTCCAGAAGGGCGCTCGCTCGCCAACCATCATGTGAGGCGTGAAGACGAGCCCATCGGCCCCCGGCGGGATCTTCTCAGCCATCTTGTCCAAGAGCATGTATGCTGATATGCCCGAGCCCTCCGCGACCAGCTTCTCGTGCTGTGATAGCATGTCTCTAAACCATCGAATTATTGCGCCGGCCGTCGCTATCCCAGAGTGCGAGTAAACCTTCTGCAGGTCATATGCTACATGTGGCAAGGTCACGATCTTCTTCGACAGCCGAAGCTCATCCTGGATGACTCCATTACACATCGATGTCCCGATCATGGATGTTAGGTCTCCATCGTTTAGCGCCGTGACGCTGAGCGCTGACATGGGGGCATCTATTCCGCCAGCAACCACCTGAGTCCCCTTCTTGAGGCCCGTCGCCTTAGCCCCCTCATCCGTGATCTCGCCAACAATATCCTTTGAGCAGTTTATCTTCTCAGGGAAGAAGTCCCTCGGGATCCCCATCTCCTCCATCAAGTCCTCGGCCCAATCCCTCTTATGAATATCATATATTCCTCCGATGTTGCCGGCGCTCGAGTGGTCTATACAATTAACGCCCGTGAGCTTGTAGATTATGTAGCCATATATCGTCATGAGCTTGTATATCCTCTCCCAGTTCTTCGGCTCATGCCTCTTTATCCAGAGTATCTTCGGGAAGCCGTAATACGGGTCGACGACGTTCCCGGTCTTCTCGAAGATCTTATCCTCCCCTATCTCCCTCCTAATCCACTCACATTCCTCAATAGCCCTCCTATCCATCCAAATTATTGCGGGGCGTATTGGCTTAAACTCCTTATCAACAGGTACTCCAGCTCCCGAGAATAAGCCACTTATCGAGATGCCCACTATATCTGCGGGATCAACCTTAGCCGCGTGGAGGACTCCGCGTATGCTCTCGACATAGACGTTCCACCAGACATCGGGCCACTGTTCCGCCCAGCCCGGATTGGGAATCAGTATATCCGACTCAACAAAGGATGTCGCCAAGATCCTCCCAGACGCATCCACTATGACGCTTTTTGTCCCGAAGGTCCCGACATCAGTCCCGAGAAAGAGGGGCCCGCCCATAGGCCATCAGAGAGTAAATATTGTCATGCGGCATAAATATAAGCAGTTCCACCCACAGGCTTTAGGCGCCGCTCGAGCTTCCCCCGGGAGGTTGCGTAACGATTAATATTCCCCGCTATTGGATGATAGACTGTAAGTGGGAGTTTCATGAATAGAGCTTCCGCCGTGATCTATATTGGAATTGATAGGTCGTGTGGGCGTGAGCTTGGGCTGGCGAAGATAGCTGGTAAGCCCATGATAGAGCATGTATTGGATGCTGTTCCGGATGATGTCGAGGAGCTGGCGATACTCGTGGGCGAATGCGATGATCCGGAGGTTTATAGTGAGGTCGCGGAGAAGTATCTCGCGGAGATTATAGAGTTCAAGGAGCAGGCTGTTAATGATCGGAGGCTGATAGAGTTCGCTATTGATAATATTCAGGGCGATAGGATGCTCATACTCCCGGGGAACGCCCCGCTTATCACGAGGGATTTCGCCGCATTTCTTCTCGAGTGCTCCAAGAGGTTTAGGGCTGTTTTGCCGAGATCGCCCGCGAGGAACACGATATACTTGATGGCATCCTATCAGACTAGGCCCATTAGGGAGTTCTTAGGCTCCCACCCCGGCGCCGGGATGGATGAGGCTGTTAAGAGCATCGGCGGCGCGATCTACCTCTCAAGCATGAGCCTCAAGATATTTGATGAGAAGCTTGGGATGTTCTTCAGGGTCTCGACGCCTCAAGACCTGAAGAGGGCGGAGAAAATATTGAAGACTAGGAAGACTCAGCGCCTGATTGAGCTATGAAAAAGCTCGGGAAGATTGATCGAGATCTTCTCGAGAGGTTTGTCTTCCGCAGGCTCGGCTATAGGAGGAGGGATGTGATAGTCCCGCCTAGGTTTGGCGAGGATGCCGGGGTTGTTAGGGTTGGGGGCGGGCTCCTCGTATTGGCCATGGATCCCATAACAGGGGCCAGCAAGCTGGCGGGCTGGCTCTCCGTCCACGTGAATGCAAATGATGTCGCGGTCATGGGAGCTGAGCCGAAATGGTTCTCGGCAACAATACTTCTCCCAGAGGATGGCTTGGGGGATCTCGACCGGATAACGCGCGATATTCATCGAGCCTGTAGAAGCCTGCGCGTGGCGGTTGTAACAGGGCATACGGAGGTCTCTTCCGGGATCTCTAGGCCCATAATAGTTGGCCAAATGATTGGTGAGCTGGTCTCTGGGAAGCCTATCACGTCCTCCGGCGCGACGCCGGGGGACCTTCTAGTGATGTCGAAGACCGCTGGGATAGAGGGAACCGCGATCCTAGCGTCGGACTTCAGGAGCATGCTTGCCGGGAGAGTGCCAGATGAGGTTCTGGCCCAAGCGGAGAAGTTCTACCGGAGGATAAGCATTGTCAAAGAGGCTTTGAGGCTGGCCAGGGAAGGGCTTGCCAGCGCCATGCATGATCCCACGGAGGGCGGCCTGATCGGCGGAGCCTATGAGCTCGCGGAGGCCAGCAGCTGCTCCTTCATAATATATGAGGAGGCCATCCCCGTGGCCAAGGAGACTAGGATAATATGCGAGGCCCTTGGATGCGACCCCCTAAAGCTCATCTCCTCCGGCGTCCTACTCGCCGCTGTTCCCAGAAGGCTTGCCAAGAGGCTATCAAGAATACGAGGCTTTAGGGTGATCGGGGAGCTGAGGGGGAGGAGGGAGGGGGATATTGTCGTGAGGAGGGATGGCTCAGAGGAGAGGGTTAGGGGGCCGGTCCTAGACGAGCTCTGGAGGCTATTCATGGAGCATGGCTGAGCCCCCGGCATCAATAATAAATTTCGGCATGTCGTTTTCGCGGAGGGAAATCTGTGGCGGAGATTTTAGGGCGCATCGGCCTCTCCTTCGATGATGTTTTACTTATTCCGAGAAGATCTTCCATAAGGTCTAGAAAGGAGGTTGATACGCGGAGCAGGTTCACGAGGAGGATCTGGCTGAATATACCGATCGTCTCGGCTGCTATGGATACTGTGACGGAGTCTAAGATGGCTATAACCATGGCTAGGGAGGGTGGAATAGGCGTCATACACAGGTTCATGCCGCCCCAGAAGCAGGCTGAGGAGGTCTCGAAGGTCAAGCGCGCTGAGAACATCGTGATAGAGAAGCCCGCGACGATAAGGCCTGAAGCCACGATCAAGGATGCAAAGGATCTCATGAGCTTCTTGGGGATAAGCGGCCTCCTCGTGGTCGATGATCATGGCAAGCTGCTCGGGATTATTACTAGGAGAGATGTCCTCTTCGAGGATGATAGGAGGCTTGTCAAGGATTGCATGACTCCGAGGAGTGAGATGATAGTCGCGAGGGAGGGCGTCTCGCTCGAGGAGGCTAGGGAGATATTCAGGAGCCATAAGATAGAGAAGCTGCCGATAGTGGACGGTGAGGGGAGGCTTAAGGGTCTAATAACGAGCGTCGATCTTGTTAAGCGCGAGGCCTATCCGAATGCCTCTAGGGACTTGAAGGGGAGGCTTCTAGTCGCCGCCGCCGTGGGCGTCAAGGAGAGGGAGCTTGAGAGGGCTCAGCTCTTGGTGGAGGCGGGCGTGGACGCGCTCGTCGTCGACGTAGCCCATGGCCATAGCGAGATGTGTATAGAGATGGTGAAGAGGCTTCGGATAATCTATGGTGACGATGTGGAGATTGTTGCAGGGAATGTGGCGACGCGGGAGGGCGTGGAGGATCTAGCATCAGCTGGGGCGAGCGCTGTCAAGGTTGGGATAGGCCCTGGATCCGTCTGCACGACTAGGGTTGTTGCCGGCGTCGGCGTCCCGCAGCTCACGGCGATAATGGAGTGCGCGGAGGCCGCTGAGCAGATGGATGTGCCGATAATCGCTGATGGTGGGATAAGGGAGAGCGGTGACGTCGTGAAGGCCCTTGCCGCCGGAGCATCAACCGTGATGGTAGGGAGGCTTCTAGCGGGCACGGATGAGAGCCCGGGAACAATCGTGATGAAGAATGGGAGGAGGTATAAGATATACAGGGGCATGGCCTCGATGTATGCCATGCTCGGGAGGGAGTTCATGATGAGAGATGATGCGGAGGCCCTGCTAGACGCCTCGGAATACTCATACTATGCTGAGGGCGTTGAGGCCTATGTCCCATATGTCGGCTCGGCCTCGGACGTTGTAAGGAGGCTCGTGGCAGGCCTGAGGTCTGGCATGAGCTATCTTGGCGCCAGAAATCTTGATGAACTGAGGAAGAACGCCATCTTCATCAGGATCAGCCCGGCCAGCGTTAGGGAGAGCTATCCCCATGATGTGGAAGTGATCTAGGGATGCCGGGGATAGTGATAGTAGGACTCCAGTGGGGAGATGAGGGCAAGGGCAAGATATCATATCTGCTATCCAGGGATGCCGATTGTGTTGTTAGGTTTCAGGGAGGCGCGAACGCCGGCCACACCGTCGTTATTGAGGGGAGAAAGCTGAAGTTCAATATCCTTCCAGCAGGCTCGGCGGCTGGGGCGAGGCCATGTATAGCATCAGGAACAGTCGTTGATCTCGATGAGGTCTTCGAGGAGCTTGAGATGCTGAGGTCTATGGGTCTCGAGGCGAGGCTCATGATAAGTAGATCCGCTAGCGTCGTCCTCCCGATACATAAGAAGCTCGACTCAAGGATCGAGGAGGCTAGAGGTGGGAGCGCTGTTGGGACGACTAGGAGGGGTATAGGGCCGACATACTCGGATAAGGCGCTGAGGACGGGGCTTAGGATCGAGGACCTACTTAACCCCGATGATCTTAGGGAGAGACTCGAGATCCTGAAGAGGCTTCATGGAGAGGAGCCGGACGACTTCGAGAACCTCAGGAGGATCGGCGAGAAGATAGCGCCCTATGTTGGGGATGTTGAGCTATATGTGAATGATGTCTTGGATGAGGGTGGGAAGGTTGTCTTCGAGGGAGCTCAGGGAACGCTGCTAGACATAGATCATGGCACCTATCCATACGTTACCTCCTCGAATACAATAGCTGGTGCGGCGTGCACGGGCTGCGGCGTCGGCCCCACGAGGATAAGCGCGGTGGTCGGCGTCGCGAAGGCCTATACAACTAGGGTTGGCGCCGGCGTCTTCCCAACCGAGGTTGGGGGCGAGCTGGGCGAGAGGCTCCGAGAGGTCGGCCAGGAATATGGCACAACGACCGGCAGACCTAGAAGGGTTGGATGGCTCGACATCCCGCTTCTCAGATACGCGATAAGAGTAAGCAATGTGGACTGGATAGCCTTGACAAAGCTCGATGTTCTAAGTGGCTTAGATAAGATCAGGATATGCGTCGAGTATGAGTATGATGGTAGGGCTTTGGAGATCGCCCCGCCTGCTGTGAGGCTTCTCAGCAAAGTTAAGCCCGTCTATGAGGAGGTTAAGGGCTGGGGGAAAATCTCCGAGGATGAGTGGAGGAGGATCGCTAAGAGAGGTTGGGAGGCCCTGCCCGATGAGGCCAAAGCATACGTGGAGCTCCTTGAGGATCTACTGAGCAAGCCGATCAAGCTGATATCTATTGGGGCTGATGCTGGAATGGAGGTTGAGAAGTAGATGGATCCCTTAGAGGCAATAACACCGATAGATGGTAGGTATCGGGAAAAGCTTGAGCACCTATCAAGATACTTCTCAGAATACGCGCTGATAAGGGAGAGGGCTAGGGTCGAGCTAGAATACTTGGCGAAGCTCGTCGAGGAGGTTGAGTCCGAGAAGATAATCGGCCTGCCGCTGAAATGGAAGGAGGTTCTAAGGGTCATAGGAGAGGAGATCTCCATAGAGGATGCTAGGAGGGTTAAGGAACTTGAGAGGACGCTCGGCCACGATGTCGCAGCCCTCATCAGCTTTCTCAGGGAGAAGCTTCATGATTACGGTCTCGGGATCCTCGCGCCACACATCCATATCGGATTAACCTCCGAAGACGTGAATAATCTCGCGCTCTCTAGGCTGCTTCACAAGTTTAATCAGGAGGCATTAGTCCCGGAGCTTGTGAGCCTTATAGAGGCCTTATCATCGCTCGCCCTAGAGCATGTTGACACGGTGATGCTCGGAAGGACACATGGCGTCCCAGCGGTTCCAACAACCTTCGGCAAGTTCCTAGCGAACTATGCTTATAGGGTGGCGAGGATTGCCGAGGAGCTATACTCCTTCAAGTTCCCCGGAAAGCTGGGTGGGGCTGTTGGAGACTTCTCAGCCCTAAAGGTAACCTATCCAAACGTGGACTGGATCGAGTTCGCGAGATCATTTATCGAGTGGATGGGCTTGGAGTATTTCCCAGCAGCTACACAGATCCTGCCGCATGACCGGATCTCAGATTACCTGCTGAAGGTCTCTATCCTAGACTCCATACTCTCGAACCTCTGCAGGGATCTATGGATGCTCTCATCGCTTGGCCTCCTAGTATTCGGGATAAGGGAGAAGGAGATACACTCTTCAACAATGCCTCATAAGTCCAACCCGATACTCCTCGAGAATGCTGAGGGAGCCTTCGACCTGGCATCAGAGAGCCTAGCATACATGGCGAGGAGGCTTATCTCGAGCAGGCTCCAGAGGGATCTATCCGACTCGATAATCAAGAGATTCTATGGAATGCCGCTCTCATTGACAATACTCGGCATAAGGAACTTGAAGGGAGCTTTAGAGAGGATGATCGTTAGGAAAGAGGATATGCTCCTAGAGGTCGAGGGGCATCCGGAGGTCTTGGCAGAGGCCTATCAGGTCTACTTGAGGAAGCTCGGAGTAGAGGATGCTTATGAGCTTATCCAACGGGCGGTTAGGGATGGATGGGACAAGGTTGTCGAGATACTGAGAACCCACCTGCCGGAGAACGAGTATAGCAGGCTGGCAGATCTAAGGCCGTCAAGCTACATCGGTGAGGCGGAGAGGATCGCGATCCAGCTCCTCGATGAGGTCAATAGGATCTACAAGAAGATCACGGATGCTCAATCCTAACCCCATCAACCCCAAGCCTGACCCTAAACACCTCAAACCTCCTCGAGACCACTGGGATTATTTTATCCAGCTTATCCGGGTCCGCCACAGCTATCACGCAGCCGCCTCCGCCAGCGCCAGTCAGCTTGGCGCCATAAGCTCCCGCTTCCAAGCATACGGCGATAGCTTCCTCTATCTCCGACGACGACACCCCAACCATCCTCAAGAGCTCCTGGTTCCTATTCATTAGCCTCCCGAGCTTTTCTAGGTCTCTGCTCCTCAGATAATCCAGTCCCTCCATAATCATCCTCCCAGCCTCATCAAGAAGCTGCTTGAATAGCTCGGGCTTCTTCTCGCTGAACTCCCTCACCCTCAGCACCAAGTCCCCGGTCCTCCTCTGCCTGCCGGTGTTCACGACTAGAATCTCCTCGAGCTCGATGTCGAGCCTCCTATATCCATCCGACCGCGTGTAGAGCCCGGCTCCACCGAATGTGGCGATCGAGGTGTCTATCCCGGATGGCATGTAGTGAACTATTTTCTCCCCCTCATATGATGCCTCGAGTATCAGGCTGTGGTCGAGCCTTCCCGTCAGCAGATGGAGTGTTGCTGCCGAGGATGATGCGGCGACCGCGGCCGATGAGCCGAGCCCAACGCTCTGAGGTATCTTGGACCTGATCCCTATCACGAGGCCCGTGCTCGCTTCCAGCCTGCTTAGAATGTGCTCGGCAGCCCTCACCGCCGGATTGCCGCGGGATCCATCTCTCAGCCTAACACCACCCGATCCCGCAAGCTCAACGATCGCTGTTGCCCTGAGATCTATTGAGGCCACGATCGCCGGAGACCCATGAACAACGAAGTGCTCGCCGAATAGTATTACTTTCCCCGGGGCCGATGCAGCCCTCATTCCTCCCCATGCTCCCTCCTACTCCTGATTATCATCGGGATGACGATCTCATCTATGTACTCTATGAACTCTGACTCCGGCATCCTCGTGAATGATGTGACGACACAGTTCCTCGTCAGCCCCATAACTCTATTGGTCCCGGCAACAGTGAATACTATGTACCATATCTTTCCATGTCTCAGGTACTCCTCGTAGAGCGCCGTGTTCTTCAGCGAGTCGCCATAAAGGGCGAGCTTATCAACATCAACGAAGTCGAGGTCGTCGAAGTATATCACTTTCGTTCCTTCCGGGTTTCTCTCATGGAACTCCCTCATGACCGATGGCGTGATCCTAGCCTCTGTGATCGCCTTATAGGATAGGAAGAGGTGGTGGGAGAGGAGTGAGGCAACAGCATTCGCGAAATGCTTCTCCTGAACAACCGTGAGAAGCGTGAGATCCTCTGCTCTCCTGAAGATTATCCTCGCCTCGACGGTCTTGAGGACTGGCACAAGCCTCC
>Ga0185307_1000401_pt1 | contig 27968 bp, 33 predicted proteins | sample LHCtaG_FD_128010 | JGI IMG/M metagenome (GOLD analysis project Ga0185307, IMG submission 128010) | Hot spring microbial communities from Little Hot Creek, USA to study Microbial Dark Matter (Phase II) - LHC4sed_matched (SPADES... | ecosystem: Environmental > Aquatic > Thermal springs > Hot... | reverse complement strand
GAGAAGGTGAGGCTGATGGCAACAGGTGAGAAAAGGAAACTCGTAGTTTACAATGCTCCCATCGTTGAAATAGACCACGAGGAAAGAATCCTGCAAAAACTGAAAATGAAGTTGGGACCAGACCCTTTAAGCAGCGAATGGAACAAGGCAAAAGCCATAGGGAACATCTTAAGCCGTCCAGAACAGAAAATCGGCGTAGCCCTTCTAGACCAGTCCGTGATAGCCGGTGTCGGAAACATTTTAAGGAACGAGATCCTCTTCAGAGCCAAAGTCCACCCAGAGAGACCCGTTGCAAGCCTTTCAATCCAAGAAGTTGAAAGAATCGTTAATTATGCAGAAAGGCTAAGTAGGGAATTTTTAGACTATAAGCTTCAAGGCATGGGAATTAGGGATCTACTGTTCGTTTACAATAGGTTTAGCGGATTCTGCAACGTCTGCGGGCACCCAATTAAGTTTTACATGCAGAAACCTATCAACAGAAAAACCTTCGTGTGCGAAGGCTGCCAAAAATAGCATACTTTTAATGCTTCAGGATGTTATGTGTTCTATGAACTTTTCAGGCGTGTACTGCAGTATTCCCCTCGCTTGGTAAGCAAAACCTCTGGCAACGAGAACTTTAACGATTTTCTCTGGGCAAAGACGCTGCCTTATGAGAAGTTCGAGAGCGTGCGTATAATTGCGGTTCAACTCCCGAACGGCTAAAACTTGCTGTTTGCGGGATAAAGCATAATCCTTACATTCCACGAGATAAGCTAAACTCATGTCGGGCTTAACGGCCAAAACGTCACAGTGGTTCTGCCTCGTGAAAACAATAAAACCCCTTCTCCGAAAAGCCTCTGAAACAGTATCCTCAAGCAGCGCGCCGCTCATTTCGAGCCCGGTTTAAATGCTTCTCAAGGGGCACCGTTAAGTGTTTTTCGGTTCCATGTACTAGGAAAGTTTAAATAAACAAGGGTTTACTTCTAGTTTGCTAAAATAATGGATGAGTGAGATGTCAAGCCAGACAGCCAGAGAGTTCCGCCACATCCTCAGAATAACGGACACAGATGTAGACGGCACTCTAAAAGTGCCGTATGCCCTCAAAAAGGTTAAGGGGATAAGCCTAAACTTAGCCCGTGCCATATTAGCCAGGGCTGGTATAAACCCCCATATGAGGGCTGGGTTCCTGACGGATGCTGAAATCGAGAAAATAGAGGAGGTAATAAAGGATCCGGTGAAACACGGTATACCGGGATGGCTTCTGAACAGACGAAAGGACTTGGAAACGGGAAAAGACTTGCACTTAATAAGCGCAGACCTCATCCTCAGAACTAAGCTAGACATTGAGAGGTTGAAGGAGATAAAGTCTTGGCGAGGCTACCGCCACGCTTACGGCTTGAAAGTTAGGGGACAAAGAACGAGGACAACTGGGAGAACTGGCAAAACCGTTGGAGTCAAAAGAAAGGCCGCTAAAGGAGGGGGCACGTAAACCTTGGGAGACCCTAAAAGACAGAGGAAGAAGTATGAAACGCCCAGGTTTCCATGGCGCACAGACGTATTACAAGAGGAACTTAAACTTCTCGGACAATACGGCTTAAGAAACAAACGTGAGCTTTGGCGCTGCAAAACCATGCTTTCAAAGTTTAGGGGTATAGCTCGCTCATTAATAGGCAAACCCCCAGAAGAAAGGAGAAAGATGGAGGAAGAGCTCCTCTCCCGCCTCAAAAGACTCGGTATAATCCATGAATCCGCAGTCTTAGACGACGTTTTGGACTTAACTGTTGAAGACATCCTCGAGCGAAGACTTCAAACAGTAGTTTTCAGGAAGGGCCTTGCCAAAACAATACACCAAGCCCGCCAACTCATAACTCACGGACATATAGCCATAGGAAAACGACGTGTAACGGTGCCAAGCTACGTAGTGTCAAAAGAAGAGGAGGAGCTGGTGACCTACGCTCCCGATAGCCCGTTGGTGAACCCAAGCCACCCACTCCGCCAAATGATAGCAGTTACCCACATAGCCACGGCGAGTGAGGAAAGAGGTGAAGATTTAGAATGAGCAGCGGCGGAGCATCCTCTACAACCAAGAAAGCCGAAAAATGGGGCGTAGTCCACATTTACAGCTCCTACAACAATACAATAGTGCACATAACAGACCTTTCAGGAGCAGAAACCATAGCCCGCACTTCAGGCGGAATGTTCGTTAAAGCCGACAGGCTGGAATCCTCGCCATATGCAGCCATGCGCGCAGCCACAGCAGCCGCTGAAATAGCCAAAGACAAAGGGATAACCGCCATCCACATAAAGGTAAGAGCACCGGGCGGGACGGGGCCAAGAACACCTGGACCAGGCGCCCAAGCAGCTATACGAGCCCTTGCAAGGGCAGGCTTCCGCATAGGCAGAATAGAAGAGGTTACGCCCATACCCCACGATGGCACGCGAAGACCAGGCGGTAGAAGAGGTAGAAGGGTTTAAACCTCCATTTCACCGGCTACGTTCTGCCAGTTTCATAGAAAAATTGAAATAATGCACTATTACTCTATTCAAGGGCATCACGGTTAAACCGCGCATTTACGGGGTTAAACCGAGTGGAAGTAAAAGTACTGGAGAAAGACAACTTAAATATGCGCCTCCTAATAAAGGGAGTGGACACTTCGTTTATCAACGCTATTAGGAGAAACGTTTTGGCTGAAGTACCATGCATGGCCATAGACGAAGTTGTAATGATTGAAAACTCTTCCGTGCTTAACGATGAAATAATAGCCCACAGGCTTGGTCTCATCCCCCTAAAAACAGACATCGACAGCTACAACATCCCGGAAGAGTGCACGTGTAAAAGTGAGTTCGGATGTAGTCTATGCCGGGTCACCTTGACTCTGGACAAGGAGGCGAAGGAGGGAACAATAACGGTTTATTCGGGAGACCTTGTCTCCGAAAACCCGAATATCGTGCCAATAAGCGACAGCATCCCCATAGTCAAGCTTGCAAAGGGGCAAAGGTTGAGGCTTGAAGCCTACGCGAGACTTGGAAGGGGAAAGGACCACGCGAAATGGCAGCCTGTCTCCACATGCGCCTACAAATACCTTCCAAAAATAACGGTTAACGCTGAAAAATGCGATGTTTGTGGAAAATGTGTTGAAATATGCCCAAGAAAAGTTCTCGTAAAGAAAAGTGGAAAAATAGAAGTCCGCGACTTGTTTGCTTGCACCCTATGCCAAGACTGCGTGGACGTTTGTCCCAAAAAACCTCCAGCCATAGAAGTTGACTGGGAGAAGAACGCCTTCATATTCAGCCTAGAATCCACAGGAGCCCTTCCACCAGAAAGAATAATGGTTGAAGCCGTCAAGATCTTGAAGAAGCAGTTGAAAGAGTTCATGTCCAAAATTGAGGTGCAAGAGCTTGAGGGAAACTAAGACAACGAACCCGGAGCTTTTGGAGCTTATCCGCTTTTTAAGAAAGCAAAGCCGCGAAAACAAGGCGAAAATATGGAAAGCCATAGCGGAGAAACTATCAGCCTCAAGAAGAAGGCGGATAGTAGTCAACATAAGCCGCATAAACCGTTACACAAGCAAGAATGACACCGTTGTAGTCCCCGGGAAAGTCCTGGGTGCAGGTGAATTAAACCACCCTGTGACCGTGGCTGCTTTCGCCTTTTCAGAAACCGCCAAACATAAGATAAAGAAGGCTAGGGGAAAATGTTTGACAATACCCGAGCTTGTTAAGAAAAACCCCAAAGGCTCAAATGTTAAAATTATAGGGTGACGACCATGGAAGATCTTAGAGATTACACCGTGATAAATGCTGAGGGCCTTATTCTCGGAAGGATGGCCAGCGTAATAGCAAAGCGTTTGCTGAAAGGCGAAAAAATAGCCGTAGTAAACGCTGAAAAAACCGTGGTCTCCGGTAAAAGGAAAAGCAAGGTGGCTGAGGTGAAAGAGTTTCTAGAGGTAGGCCACCCATGGAAAGGTCCCTTTCACTACAGAAGACCAGACAGGATCTTAAGAAAAGCCATTAGGGGAATGCTCCCATACAAGCAGCCAAAGGGGAAACAAGCCTTCAAAAGGCTTAGAGTTTTCATAGGTGTACCAGACGAGCTTAAAAATGCTAAAATGGAAACCATAGAGGAGGCCCAGGCCAAAAAGTTAACATGCCCCTACTTCACTCTTGGAGAGCTCGCCAGGGAAATAGGTTGGAGTGGAGAGTGAAATGCCGGCGCCAAAAAAGGTTTTAGTTGTTAGTGGTAAAAGAAAAACAGCCATAGCGAGAGCCATTGTGAGACCGGGAATCGGCAGAATAAGAATTAACAGAACACCCCTGGAAATATATGAACCAGAGGTTGCACGTCAAAAAATAATGGAACCTCTTACACTGGCTGGAGACGAAGTTTGGAAACAGCTGGACATAGACGTGAAAGTTTGGGGAGGAGGATACATGGGGCAAGCTGAAGCCGCCAGAATGGCCATAGCAAATGCCCTTCTAAAATGGACGAAAAGCACACACTTACGCACGAAATTTGTAGAGTATGATAGGACCATGGTTGTCGGAGACCCTAGGAGGAAGGAGCCTAAAAAGTTTGGAGGGCCTGGAGCAAGGGCTAGAGACCAGAAAAGCTACAGGTAAAGGAGGAGTATACATGATTATACCTGTAAGATGTTTCACTTGCGGCAAGCTTATTGCCGATAAATGGGAAGAATTTGCCAGAAGAGTTAAAATGGGCGAAGACCCAGGCGACGTACTTGACAGTTTAGGGATTAAAAGGTACTGTTGCCGCCGCATGCTCCTCTCCCACGTCGAAATCATAGACGAGGTTCTACGCTTCTACGAAGAGGCTGAAAAAAGGAAGGAGGCTAGGAGCTACTATTTCCAGCAATAACGCGGAGAATTGGATATGGCCACGGTCATTGAGGATGTTATTGCAAGAAAAGTTTTCAACAGCCGCGGGGAAGAAACAATAGAAGTTGATGTGATAACGACTTCAGGTTTTGGAAGAGCCTCCGCCCCTGAGGGGAAAAGCAGAGGAAAAGCAGAGGTTACTTATTACCCAAAGGGTGGAGTGGATGAGGCTATAAGGAAAGTTGAGGAGCTAATAGCCCCGGAGCTTGTGGGGTTGAACGCTGACTTCCAAGAAGAAATAGATAGAACGCTCCACGAGATAGACAATACAAAGGACTTTAGGATTATAGGTGGAAACACAGCCTTCGCCGTCTCGCTGGCAAACGCTGAAGCCGCTGCAAACTCCTACGGCTTACCCCTATTCCAGTATTTGGGTGGCTACACAGCCCGTGAGCTTCCATACCCACTCGGAAACATCATAAGTGGGGGGAGTCACACCAGCGGCAAAACACCAGATATCCAAGAGTTTCTAGTGCTACCTCTAGGAGCAAAATCCTTCTTAGAAGCCGCCAAGGCAAACGTGAAAGTTCATAAGAAGGTTGGAGAACTGCTGGAGAAAAGGGGTAAGCTGTTTAATCATGGAAAAAGCGACGAAGGCGCATGGACGGCGAACATCACAAATCTTGAAGCATTAGAAATCCTTGCAAAAGCCTGCGAAGAAGTTAGTAGGGAAGTGAACTTTAAGTGCCTTCCGGGAATTGATGTAGCGGCATCAACGCTATGGAACAACAAAACTAAGAAATACGTTTATGGAAGAGAGGGGAAAGAGCTGGACCCAGGGGAGCAGTTGGAGTTCATTAGACAGCTTGTTGAGAAATACCATCTAGCCTACGTGGAGGACCCATTTCATGACGAAGATTATGAAAACTTTGCAGAGTTAACCAAAAGACTGAAGGACTGCATTGTTTGCGGAGACGACATCTTCGCCACAAACGTTGAGAGGTTAACCCATGGAATAAAGGTACAAGCAGCCAACGCCGTCATAATAAAGGTGAACCAAGTTGGCACATTGACAGATGCCTTGGAAACCATTGAAACCGCCAGGAGAGCAGGATATGTCCCAGTCATATCCCACCGCTCTGGGGACACATGCGACTGGCACATAGCCCACTTAGCCGTAGCCTTCAAATGCCCCGTTATAAAAGCCGGAGTGGTGGAAGGGGCTAGAATAGCAAAAATAAACGAGCTTATTAGAGTAGAAGAGTTTTTAGGTGACAGAGCTAAAATGGCTGAAATCCAAATACTTTGATGGTGGAGATGAAAGTTTGAGCGAAGAGCCTAAAAAGGAAAAAGTTGAGGAAGAAATAGGCGTAAGTGCTGAAGAAGAGCTTCTACTACCACGAGATATACTGTTGTCAGCTGGAATACACATAGGAACCAGAATGAAAACAAAGGACATGGAACAATTTATTTACCGCGTTAGACCTGACGGGCTTTTCGTACTTGACATTAAGAAGACGGATGAACGCATAAGAATTGCAGCCAAGTTTTTGGCAAGGTTTGAACCTCATAGAGTGGCAGCTGCGGCCACGAGGCTTTACGCTCAAGAGCCCGTTAGAAAGTTCTGTGAGCTTACAGGAGCCATACCGGTTGTGGGTCGTTTCATTCCCGGGTTGCTGTCTAACCCACTCTATCCAAACCGCATTGAGCCGGACGTGATAATAGTCTCCGACCCAAGAGCCGATTCTCAAGCATTAAAGGAAGCCGCCTCCGTGGGCATCCCAGTGGTGGCTTTATGCAGCACTGACAACGATTTTTCCGGGGTAGACCTCGTAATTCCAACAAACAACAAGGGGAGGAGGGCGCTAGCCGTCATATACTGGCTTCTGGCTAGACAGGTGCTTCGGGAAAGAGGAGAACTCCTTCCGGACAAGGATCCGCCCTTAACGATTGAGGATTTTGAGGCTAAAATCTCCAAAGAAGAGGAGGGAAGCTAGCGTAGATGGTGAAGGTTAGGCATCCATGCCAAGCCGGAGCCTTCTACGCTGGAACAGCCGAAGCCTTGAAAAGGCAAATTGAAAAGTGTTTTCTCCACGAACTTGGACCTAGGAAAATTCCATCAGTCACCGAAGCTGGCCCAAGGCGGATAGTTGGGCTTGTCAGTCCCCATGCTGGATACATGTATTCCGGGCCTGTTGCAGCTCACGCCTATTACAGTTTGGCGTTGGATGGAAGACCGGAAACCGTAGTTATTTTTGGTCCCAATCACACAGGGTATGGAAGCGCTTTAGCCATAATGAATGAGGGTGTTTGGCGTACACCCTTAGGAGACGTTGAGGTTGACGGTGAAACGGCGAACCAGATTGTTAAAGAATCCCGCATAATCGATGTTGACGATGTTGCTCACCGCTATGAGCACTCAATTGAGGTTCAGCTTCCGTTTCTACAGTACCTTTTTGGCTCAAATTTTAAAATAGTGCCTATATGCTTTATGATGCAGGATTTGCGTTCATCTATGGAGGTGGGGCGAGCCACAGCCAAGATTTTGGCGGGAAAAAACTCTGTAATTATAGCTTCTTCAGATATGACACATTATGAACCTCATAGGGTGGCAGAGAGGAAAGATAAAACGGTCCTTCAGGCTGTTTTAGAAATGGATGAAGTGAAGTTTTATTCCATCATTGAAGAGCATCAAGTTTCTGCATGCGGCTACGGCCCAATAGTCGCCCTCATCACCGCCGTTAAGGCTTTGGGGGCGAAAGAGGCAAAATTATTATGTTACAAGACCAGTGGAGATGTTAGTGGCGACTACTCAGCTGTTGTTGGGTACGCCGCCGTGCAATTTACGAAATAGGGTTTGGAATGGGGGTAGTTGTCGCCTCAGCTCCCGCCAAAGTGATTCTTTTCGGAGAACACTTCGTCGTTTACGGTGAACCAGCCATCGTTTTAGCCATAGACAAAAGAGCCTACGCCAGGGTGGAAACTCGCCAAGACAAAAAACTGTTCATACGGTCACAAAACCTTGGCTTGTCGGCCCTCTTTGAAAACGGTAACATCAAAGTTGAAAAAGGCGACCCAAAAGAGGCAAAAATAAAGCTTGAACCAATCAAGTGTGCTGTGGAAAAGGTTTGGGAAAAAGCTGGAGAAAAAGTCGGTTTAAACATTGAAGTCAGCTCAACAGTGCCCGTTGCAGCTGGACTTGGCTCATCAGCTGCTGTGGCTTCCGCCGTGGCTGCAGCTGTTAGCACAGCATTAGCCGTCAAAATGCCCAAAGAGGACATTTTCCGCATAGCCTTCGAAGCCGAGAAAATCATGCATGGCACACCCTCCGGAGTAGACCCGGCAATATCGACTTTCGGAGGGACCATGCTCTTCCAGCTTGATACAGGCTTTAAGCCCATTGAAGTCAGAGCAGATATTCCGCTCGTAGTTGGCAACACAGGTATTGGAAGATCAACCCGCGTTCAAGTTGCAAAGGTCCGCGAGTTAAGGGACAAATATCCACAGATCGTCGAGCCCATGATGCGGACGGCCAGGGAAATAGTGCTTCAAGCTGTGAATGCGTTAAGGGAAGGCGATCTTCAAACTCTCGGGGAACTGATGAACATAAACCACGCGTTGTTATATGGCTTGGGGGTTTCAGACGAATCCCTTGAATGGCTCATAAACGCCGCCCGTAAAGCCGGAGCATTTGGTGCTAAACTAACAGGCGCTGGAGGCGGCGGGTGCATGATAGCCCTTGCATCTAGGGAAAAACTCGAAAAAGTTTTGGAAGCTGTTCAGAGAGCTGGAGCCAGCGCCTTTATAGCTAGGAAAACAGATGAAGGTGTTAGAATTGAAATATGTTAGACCAACTATTCTAAAGATAGGTGGCTCCGTCATAACTGACAAAAACATGGAAATGGGTGTACGCATGGATGCAATAAGCCGCCTAGCCGACGAAATCCTCGAAGCCCAACCAAAGAACCTGATCATAGTTCACGGTGGAGGGAGCTTCGGTCACCCAGTGGCGCAGAAATACGCAATAAAAGAGGGTTTTAGGGATCCAGCACAAATAATAGGTTTTGCGGAAACCCACCACGTTATGACTGTGCTTAACGGGCTTTTCATGGACGCCTTAATATGGCGGGGCATACCCGCCCTAAGCATGGCTCCATCTTCCTGCATGCTAACCAAAAACGGCAGGATAGCATGTTTTGAAGAAGGTTTGCTGAAAAAACTCTTAGAAATGGGTTTTATCCCTGTCCTCTATGGCGATGCAGTCCTAGACACAGAGCTGGGCTTCACGATCTTATCTGGAGACCAAATAACAGCCTTTTTGGCTTTAAAACTCGAGGCGGAGAAAATAGTGATAGGTGTAGACGTAGACGGCCTTTACGACGCAGATCCGAAGACCAACTCAGGGGCAAAAATGTTTGAACATTTAAGGTTGAACGAGCTTATGGAGATTCAAGGGAAACTTGTTGGCTCAAGTGCATGCGACGTGACGGGCGGCATGTCAAACAAAATTGCCGAACTGATACCTGCCATAGAGCGAGGCATACCCGTATTGATTGTGAACGCCTCTAAACCAAAATACATTTACAAAGCCCTTAAAGGAGAAAAAGTGAGGGGCACCCTCATAGAGAAGGAGTGATCGTTGGCTGAAAAAACAAGAAAACGGAAAGCAGACCACATTCGAATAGCAACAACCTACAACGTTCAGGCGAGAAAAAACACCACAGGGTTCGAAGACGTCCATTTCGTTCACAAAGCCTTACCGGAAATTGACAAGGAAAAAGTAGACTTAGCAACAAATGTTTTTAACCATAGGTTTTCAGCACCCATCATGGTGAGCGCTCTAACAGGCGGGACAAGCGAAGCGAAAAAAATCAACGCTGTTATAGCCACGGTTGTGGAGGAACTAGGGCTTGGGATGGGTGTTGGAAGTCAGAGAGCTGCTCTAGAGGATAGGCGTCTTGAGAAAACTTTCGCAGTCGTTAGGAAAAAGGCTCCAACAGCCTTCTTGGTGGCGAACATAGGCGGAGCTCAGCTTGTTAGAGGATACGGCATAAAAGAAGTTCAGAAAGCCATTGAAATGATCGATGCAGATGCCATTGCCATACACTTGAACCCGCTTCAAGAAGCCGTCCAGCCGGAAGGCGAAACAAGTTTCCAAGGAGTTCTTGAGAGAATAGGTGAAATCGTCAAAGAAATCGATAAGCCAGTAATAGTGAAGGAAACAGGAGCTGGAATAGCTGCTGAAGAGGCTAAAAAACTGGAATCTGTAGGCGTCGACGGAATAGATGTTAGTGGTGCTGGTGGCACAAGCTTCGCCGCTGTTGAGTTTTTCCGTGCGAAAGGTGAAAGAAACTTTCACCGTCGAAGGTTAGGCGACACTTTCTGGGATTGGGGGATCCCCACGGCCATAAGCCTCGTGGAAGTCGTTCAAACAGTCAAAGTTCCAATAATAGCGTCCGGAGGTATACGCAGCGGGTTGGACGCGGCTAAAGCTTTGGCTCTTGGTGCAAGCCTAGCAAGTTTAGCTCAGCCAGTTTTGCAAACCGCCGTGGAGGGGGGTTTGAGAAAAACGAGGAAAATGTTAACTATACTTATTGAAGAGTTGAAGAATGCCATGTTTTTGGTCGGCGCCGAGAAGCTCCAGCAACTGCAAAGAGTACCCTTAGTTATAACCGGGAAAACCGCGGAATGGCTAAGGCTCAGAGGGTTTGACGTTGAATATTACGCCAGAAGGGGAGGAACCTAAAAATGAGCATTGAAAAACTTTTGGAAGAGAAAGCCCAGCTCATAAACAAAGCTATCGAAAAGTATATTCCAAGAATTTTCACCGAAAACGCCCTAATCTTTAAGATTAACCCGCCAAGATACTCCCATAACACTGAAGCCTTAAACAAGGCGCTGGCTGAACCAATCTGGGAGTTCCTAGACCGGGGAGGAAAACGGTGGCGTCCAACGCTTTTTCTGCTCATATGTGAAGCTTTAGGTAAAAACCCTGAAGATTACGTTGACTACGCCATAATTCCAGAGGTCGTCCATAATGGAACCTTGATGATAGATGATATTGAAGATTCCTCTGAATATCGAAGAGGGAAACCATGTACCTACAGAATCTATGGTATCGACATCGCCGTGAACGCTGGAAACACTATGTACTATTTACCGCTTCTTCCTCTAATGGAAAACCGGGAAAAACTTGGTGTGGAGAAACTGGCGAGAATATATGAGATCTATGTTCAAGAAATGATAAACCTCAGTCTTGGACAAGCAATGGATATAGCGTGGCATAAAGGCTTGGCCAACGCTGACCAAATTAATGAAGAGGACTACCTTCAAATGTGCGCCTACAAAACCGGCACTTTAGCGAGAATGGCGGCTAAAATGGCCGCAGTTTTAGCCGACGCCGGCGAAAATCTCGTTGAAAAACTGGGAACCTTCGCGGAAAGTATAGGCATAGCCTTTCAAATTCAAGATGACATTTTAGACTTGACAGGACAAGAGTTTGCGGAAAGGAAGGGAGGTAGAGGGCAAGACATAACCGAAGGAAAACGCACTTTAATCGTTATCCATACCTTGAAGGTTGCAAGCAACAGGGATCGGAAAAGGCTAATCGAAATCTTGAGGATGCACACTTCAGATCAAAGGCTTAGGGACGAGGCGATAGCCATCATGCAAAAATATGGTTCAATAGATTATGCCAAAAACTTCGCGAGAAAAATTGTTGAAGAAAGCTGGAAAGAAGTGGAAAAGCTTCTTCCACCCTCAGAAGCAAAGGAAAAATTAGACGCCTTCGCCAAATTCCTTATTGAAAGAAAAATATAGAGGGAAGCGAGAACCAAACTTGACAGAGCTTTCCAGAGAATTAGAGGAGCTAATACGTAAATTCGCTTTACTAAACGCCATCAAACATGACGGAAAAGCTCAAACAGGACCCGTCATGGGCAAGGTTTTGGCCGAAAAACCAGGACTGCGAACGAAAGTGAGGGAGGTAGCGGCTCTAGTAAATAAGGTAGTTGATGAAGTTAATAGTATTCCATTAGATGAACAGAAACGCCTAGTTGAAGAGAATTGGCCCCAACTGCTTGTGAGGGAGAAAACCGAAGAAAAAAAGCTTCCACCTCTGCCAAACGTAGACAAGTACCAGAAAATTGTTACGCGTTTCTCACCAAACCCCGACTGCGTTCTCCATCTTGGTTCAGCTAGGGCTATAGTTCTTAGCTACGAGTACGCCCGCATGTATAATGGAAAGTTCATCCTAAGGTTTGAGGACACTGACCCGAAGCAGAAAAAACCCGTTCTAGAGTTTTATGATCGCATACGTGAAGACCTTGCATGGTTGGAATGCAAACCTGACGAGGAATATATTCAAAGCGACAGAATACCAATTTATTACGAGTATGCGGAGAAGCTGCTTGAAGGCGGAAACGCTTACGTATGCACATGCCAACCTCAAACTTTCAGAGAAAAAGTTTTAGCCCAAAAACCATGCCCATGCCGCGAGCTGCCACCAGAGGATCACATGGAAAGGTGGCAGCGCATGCTGAATGGAGGCTACAACGAGGGTGAGGCTGTCGTACGCATAAAAACGGATTTGAACCATCCAAATCCAGCCGTCAGAGACTGGCCAGCCCTACGCATAATAGACACCGAAAAGTTTCCCCACCCGAGGGTTGGAAGCAAATACCGCGTCTGGCCCCTCTACAACTTCGCATGCGGCCTAGACGACCACTTGATGGGGGTCACGCACATAATTAGGGGCAAGGAACACTTGACAAACATGGTTCGCCAGGAATACATGTACCGTCACCTTGGATGGAAGTATCCGGAGGCCATACATTATGGTAGGCTTAAGATGGTTGGGGCGCACCTCAGCAAGTCCAAAATTGTCCAGGGAGTTAGGGATGGCATATACAAGGGTTGGGATGACCCCAGGTTGGCAACTTTCGCAGCCTTGAGAAAGCGTGGAATAACCCCTGCGGCCATAAAAAGGCTCATAATCGATGTAGGACCAAAAACTTCAGATGTCGTTTTAAGCTGGGAAAACCTCTATGCATATAACAGGAAAATCTTAGATCCAAAAGTGAACCGCTACTTCTTTGTGCCAAATCCCATCCAGCTGACAGTGCACGGTGTGCCGAAAACATTTGCAGTCAAGGTTAGGCTTCACCCCGAACATCCTGGTAGAGGTTTCCGAGAATATACCATAAGGACCTCTGAAGCCAGCGCTCTATTTTGGATTTCAAGAGAAGATTTGAAAAATCTGGCCGTTGGAAAGGCTGTTCGCTTAATGGAGCTTTTCAACATTAAAATCGATAGAGTTGAAGTGTATGCTGTTGAAGCCTCCTTTTTAAGCGAGGCTTATGAGGACGCGAAAAAAATGAATGCACCCCTGATACACTGGGTTCCCATAGGGGAAGATATACCATGCGAGGTTGTTATGCCGGATGCCGCCGTCATCGAGGGAGTAGCCGAAAAAGCATGTGGGAACCTTAAACCCGACGAAATAGTGCAGTTTGAAAGATTTGGCTTTGTAAGAATAGATAGAGTCGAAGAGAAAATTCTAGCCTATTTCGCCCACAAGTAAAGTAGAGTTGATTAAAAGATGCGTAAGCAAGACAAAGTAATCCTATGGCCCGCGTACTTCGACTCCACAAAAACGCGAAGAGAAGGGAGAAAAGTACCTAAAACTCTGGCTGTGCCCTCGCCGAAAGTTTCGGAGTTGAAAGAAGCCGCCGAAAAGTTAGGCCTCGAACACGAGCTCATCCCCGACGCCTTTTACCCTAAAACGCCTTGGCTAAGAACAGGCATGCTCCTTATAGCGAAAAAAGAAACTAAAAATCGAACGTTAAAAGAAGTTGCCAAGCAGTTGCGGAGAATCCGCGGCGTCTAGTTAGATTTTTTTAGTCAGCTTCTTCTTCACCAATTAAAACAGCATTTATTACACCATTCTGACCTGGACGGGATGTGACCCGCGCGAGTCCGAGGCTTGTTTCTATGATTGTGCCCTTTGTTATAACGCCTCTCCTATCATAGTCAACGTTTGCAGGGTTTTTGACAACACGAATTATCTCTGCCTTTTGAGTCTTGCCGGTTTTTATGTCAGTTACACACGCGTACTTTTCACTTAAAACTCTGACCTTTAGGTTTCCACCTCTTCTCCTTTCAACCTTCCTTTTTGGTTCGCCTAGAACCGTCTCCGTGGGGAACGAGCCCTGTTCAAATTTTCGTTTGCCTCTGTAAGGCTTCCTCTTGCCACCAGTCGGCTTTCTTTTGTGCAGGTCACCATGCCAAACAGACATTTTAACCCCTTTTTCAGGTTTGTTCACTATCACGCTGCTTAGAAATATAAACCTATCCTTTTCGAAGTGTTAAGAATCCAAGGTTTCCAAGGTTTTTTCCGATATTTTGTCCTTTTCAAGGATTTTCCTTAACTCTCTTTTCATTGTTTGAACGTCGTGGCTTAGGCCAAAATAATCCGCGAAGTACTCCGTTGTTTTTAAGACAGCTGAACGACCCCTTCTTTCGGAAGCGATAAGCCCCATCTCCTTAAGGAGTTTTATGTGTCCATAAGCGTGGCGGCCTCGAACTTCCACAACTCGTTTCTGTGAGACTGGTTGTCTTAGGGCGATGTAGGCTAATGTTTTAAGGGGACCTGTTGAAAGCAGCGGTTTCCTAACCAGCTTTTTAACGTAGGGTGTGAACTCAGCTTTCAGCTGCATGACGTATCTGTCATCCTTCAGCTCCAAAATTTCTAGAGCCGTGTCTCTGCTGGCATATTCTTGCATAAGCTTTTTCACAAGCATTTTCACTTTACGCTGCGATCTAGTTTTCAAAACCGAGCATAACTCGGATATTGTTAAAGGGCGACCTGAAACGTACAATGCTGCCTCAACTAAGGCTAGCTCGTTTAACTTCTCCTTCTGCTTGGTTAGATGTGAAGTTTCCGAGTTATCTTGGCTTCTCGCCTCCAGCGCTGGGGCCTCCAACAGTTATATAAATTTCCTCAGTTTCCTCGTCTTGCCACAAGCCTATCTTCTCGTTTTGGGCTAGGAACAAAAGTAGGATAAAGGTGCGGATGGCTTCCAGCTTCGTCATCCCTCTAATCAAGGTTGAGAATTGGATTATTCCAGCGCCCTTCACCATTTCACAGAGCTTTTCGTAGAGTCTCTCCATTTGAAGTTCAATTTCAACCAAGTAGTAGTCCATTTGAGGGAGAATCTCTGCCGGTGATGGGAGAATGGGCTCGGTTTGAATTCTCGGGGGTTTTAGAAGCATTTCGCTTTTAAGAACGTCGTCTAAGACATCAAGTAAGTGTCTTATAGTTGTAGCCGTCAACTCGTGTCTAAGGGGAAGGAAGAGTGGGGGAGGCACGAGGTCCCGAGGGGGTTTTGGGGGTTGGGGAGGCTCTTGAAGACGCAGAAGCAGCTTCGACTTCATTAGGTATATGAAGGCTGAAGAGTCTAGGGCTACACCTGAAGCCCGAAAATCCACCTGCCCAGTCTTCTCCATCTCCTCCAGGAAAGTTGTGAGAAGATAGGCTATGTTGATGTTCCACGGGCTTAACTTTTCAAGCTTGTGAAACTCGAATAGAATGTTCCATGGAGGTCTAAGGTAAAAAGGCTTTTTGATAACCGAAGCCATTCAGCTGGACACCTCAAGGAATCTGGCTGAAACGACTTGGGAAATACCATTACGGCCATAAACCCCGTACACTTTCTGTGCCTTGTTAACCATCTCAGGCTTCAAAGTTATAACTATGAACTGGGCTTTCTCCGATTCCTCCAGGAGGAGGTCGGCGAGTTTAGAAACATGAAATGCATCCAAGTGGGCGTCAACTTCGTCCATAATGTAGAAGGCTGCAGGTGTAAACTCTTTTATGGCAAACAGGAAAGCCACAGCAGCTACGGAACGTTCTCCACCGCTGGCTCCGCTGACAACTATGGAAGGTTTATTTGGGAATTGAACTATCATTTCTATCCCGCCGACGAAAGGATCTTCAGGGTTCTCAAGCTTCAGGGTGGCGAACCCGCCTCCGGTTAGTTTTGAAAAGTATTTTTGCAAGTTTTGGTTTATTCTTTCAAACGCTTCAAGGAAGACTTTGCGTTTTTTGCTTTCAATTTCCTCCATGAACTTTATTATTGCTTGTTTCTCCCTTTCAAGCTCGTTGAGCCTTAAGGACAGCTCCTTGTAGCGGGCGATTTGTTCAGCATAATGCGAAAGCGCAAGTTGGTTTACACCCTCTATCCTTTCAAACTCAAGTTTCAGCATTTTCAAGATAGCTTCGGCCTCTTCAACCTCTTTTGGCGTCACATTTAATGGTTTTTCGTAGCCGAATTGTCTCAGCTGATTTTGCCATTGCTCAAGCTGAATTAGAGATGTCTGAATGTTTAACTGGTACTGGTTCCATAAGCGGTCCGTTTCCTCGTATTCAGCGTCGAGTTTGCGAAGCACTTTGTCAATTTCGTCAATCTGAGTGGTGAATTTTTGTGCTTCCTCTTTGGCGGACATAACCGTTTTTGAAAGTTCATCACGGTTCTTCTCCAACTCAGCCAATTCCTGTTTTAGTTGCTCTCTCTCCTTTAACGCCTCCTCAACTTCGCTTTCAACATTTTTAAGCTGCTGCTCAACCTTTGACAGTTGGATTCTGGCGTTTTTGTACCCGATTCTTAAGACATTGTCATACTGGGACTGAAGTGTTGAAATTTCGGCTTGAATTATGCTAAGCTTCTGCCTGAGAGTGTTTATTTCTTCGGCAATCTTTTCTCTACGAGCCTCCATTTCCTGGATGTTCGCAGGGTCTGTTTTCCGCCTCAAAATAGTTAACTCGCTTCGAAGTCTACGGATTTCCTTATGCAGAGCGCTTTTTTCGGCTCTATATGTCCAGATCTTCGTTTTTTCCGCTTCTATTTCGCCTTCGAGCTTCCTAATGCTAGAATCAATCCTCTTAATGTTGACTCTTGTCCTTCTTATGCTTCTCTTCACTCTGGCTATTTCCCTGTCGAGCATTGTTACGGCTTCTGACAAACGCGCGATTTCAACACGGACTCTATCTATCTCCTCTTCTAGAGTTGTTATGTCGCCTTCCCTTCTCGCAAGGTGCTGCTGTAAAGCCTTAACAGCCTCATCCAAGCTCTTTATAGCCGCCTCGCTTGGAATAATGGCTGAAAAATCTATTGGAGCCCTGTAATAACCGCTTTCTAAAGCGCCACCTGGCTCATAAAGGTCACCGTTAACTGTTACAACTCTATAGCCTTTGCTGGATAACTCTAGGGCTATTTTATCCTCTTGAACAATCAAGGTGTCTCCGAGAACAAAGTACACGGCTGGCTCATACTGTTTTGCGCATTTGACAAAAGAAAACGCTGCGCCGTTAACGCCTTTAGTGTCTGGGACAGTTATGGGTTTTGCCGTTGAAACTCCTTCGAGGGGAATTATCTTTATGCGTCCAAGCTTCATTCTTCGAAGCGTCTCGGTACATGTGAAGGCCGCGTTTAAGTCTTTGACGACTATGGCGTCCAGCCAGCCGCCGGCGGCCACCTCGATTGCTTGCCTATAGGCTTTGTCGATTTTTATCAAGTTACGTAATCTACCGTAAATTCCTTGTATCACACCGAGCTCGCCGAGCTCTTCTATGCTTTTCAAAGCTTTTTCTTCAGCAGCCAGAGTTTCCGCGAGCTCCTTTTGGGTGGCGAATTCCACAACAGCTTCTCGGGCCGAGTTTGCTATTTTCCCAGCTTCGGCGATTTCCCTCTCTATAGCTTCTTTTTGAGCTATCCTCCTTTCTAGCATGCGTTCTAAGTTTTTAAGCTGGTTTTTCTGTTCCCCTTGAACCTTCTCCAGCTCAGCCTTGAACTTTTCCAGTTCGCTGAGGGTTGAAGCAAACCGTTCCCTCCGCTCCCATAAGTCTTTGAGTCTTTTATCGCGGATTTTTATGGCTGTGTGGCTTTTCGCTTGCTCAGACCTCAAGAACGCAAGCCTCTTGTAATTCTTGTCAAGTTGGAGTTCTATTTCGCGTATCTTTTTGCTGTTTTCGCCGAGACTCTCCCAGAGTTGAGCAATCTCCTTTGCAAGGGCATCGTGCTCGGCTTGCTTCGCGTTTATCTCGTTTAAAAGCTGTTCATACTCCATCCTCAAACGTCTTATTTTTAGCCTGTTTTCACGGATCTCGTTTCTAATCGACTGATACTGCTGAAGGTTATTTCCCCTGATTTTTCTGAGGCCTTCAAGGCTTGATTTTCCAGAGATTATTTTCGTTGTCAGTTCAGTGATTTTCGATTTGAGTTCGCCGATCTTCATCTGAACCCTTAAAACTTGGGAGCTGCCCTCCTCCACAATTTCGGAACTTAGCTTCCGCCACTCACCCTCAATCTCCCTGCGTTTAAGCCTGTACTGATCTCGAACCGCTTTAATCTTTTCAAGCCTACTCTTAATTTTCTCAGCTTGGACTGAATCACGCTCTATTTTCTCACGAATTTGCGCTATATCATAGGAAAGTTTGACAGCCTCGAATTTTCTGATCTCGTTTTTTAGGAAGTTATAGCGAAGAAGCTCGTTCCGCTCCCTTTCCAAGTCCTCGACTCGTCTCTGCACTTCGTCTATTCTTCCCATGGCGGTGCGTATTGAAAGGTCTGCGGCTCGAAGCTTCTCTTCAGCCTCGGCTTTTTCGGCGTCATATTGGGCTATACCAACTAAATCTTCGATTATCTTACGCCTTTCAATGGGGGAGACGTCTGCCAGCCTTGTTATGGTTCCTTGTGGGATTATGTTTTGGCTTGTGAAGCTTATACCAGCCATAGAGAGAATTTCCGTTAAGTAGGCGCGTGAGATTCTTCTCCCGTTAAGCCTATACACGCTTTGACCGTTCCGATACACTTCGCGGGAAATCGTTACCGTTGCCGTGTCAACGGGTATACGGCCATCAGAGTTGTCAAATTGTATCACAACTTTAGCCATTCTAGCTTTTTCCAAGCCTGCCTTATCGGAACCTTGGAAAATCAGCCCTGCAGCGGTCTCTGCGCGAAGCCTCTTTACACTTAGCTCTCCAAGGGCGAATAAAACAGCGTCAACGATGTTTGTTTTTCCACTACCGTTGGGTCCCGTTATTGCCGTAAAACCTTTATCAAAAATAATCTTAACAGTTTGCAGTCCAAAAGATTTGAAGCCTTTAAGCTCTATTTTCTTGATGTAGGGCATTAAACTGCGCCCTCACCTCACATGAAACAGCATCTCGACCCAGTTCTATGGGATCTTTGTATAAAAGTATTGCATCAACATGTTTTAACGATTATGCACTTCGGAAAGGCTATTTACAGACCTTTGAGCCGTACAGTGTAGCCATTTTCTTGACAAACTGTTTAATACGCTCCTCTTCACCGTAAACAAGCAAATAGCCGTCCATTTGCACTTCTGAGAAAAGTTTCAGCTCTTCTGCCAAAGCCCTAAGCGTCTCTACAGACATTTCGTCTGAAAGTTTGACACGGATCCAACGTTGCTCCCTTGGAAGACCGGGTACAAACCTTGAAAAAACCGCGTCTTCATCCGTCTTTCCATATGCATCTTCAAGTTTTCTAATCCATTCTTCAACATATTTATCTCCATATTTTTGTGCTTCCGAAATCAGGTAGGATTCCACACCGCTTAGGCACTCCTCAATTTTCTGACTTGTATCAAGCTTCGAGGGATCAGCCCTCAAAATATCGATCAGGGTTCTGGCGTACTTCAAATCGTTGAAAATGTTGGCTGGTATTTGGACTCCTTTCCTGCGGATGTCTGTCATCATTTCCTCCAAAACTTTCCAAACAGCAAGATAGCCCATTATCTTTCACCCTTTGATATAATTTGGAATCTTTATAAAGAGTTATTGATTGATTTGGCAACAACGTTAATTGGTTTAGTTAGGAAAAGGTTTTTAGTTAAGTTGTTATATGTGTGTTCAGCAAACGTTTACATGGAGTTGGTGTTGATGTCTGTCTTCGCGGCTCCGGGAGCATACGACCGTGCTATAACTGTTTTCTCGCCAGATGGTAGGCTCTTTCAAGTTGAATATGCTATGGAGCTTGTTAACCGTGGAGCAACAATTTTGGGAATTAAGTGTCCAGAAGGTGTTGTTTTAGGAGCTGAAGAAACCATTGAGCCCCTTGAGGAGTCTGAAACCTCTTGGAAGATTTTTAAGATTGATGAGCATATAGGGGCTGCAATTGTTGGGTTAAGCTCAGACGCGAGAGTTCTGATTGATAACGCCCGAATTTACGCCCAAAGCAATAGACTAACATACGACGAGCCTATCGACGTTGAAGTTGTAACTAAAAGAGTCTGTGACATAAAGCAGTTATATACGCAGCATGGTGGTGTGAGGCCTTTCGGAGTCTCCATAATCTTTGGCGGTGTCGACAAGACGGGCTGTCGCCTATTCGCAACCCATCCAAGCGGCACTTATAGAGGGCATAAAGCCGTGGCAGTAGGTGCTGGAAAGGATGCTGTGATGAGCATTTTGAGGGAAGAGTATCGAGACGGCATGCGCCTAGAAGACGCCATAAGGCTTGCCGTGAAGTGCTTAATAAAGGCCCTTGAAGCCAGAGGGCTTCAGCCAAGGATAAAGATTGCAGTTATTCCGGCAGCCACAAAGAAAATGGAGATGCTTAAAGACGAGGTTGTTGATAAATACATAAAAGAGTTAGGTTTAGGCAAGTGAATTTGAAATGAGTGAGAAGTACACCATTGCCCGCATTTCGAGGGGTAATGAGCAGTTTGAGGTTCTCGTGAAACCCGACAAGGCTTTAGATTATCGAATGGGAAAATTGTCCGCCATAACGGAAGTTCTTGTCACGGAAACAATTTTTTCAGACGCGAGCAAAGGAGCAAAGGTTTCAGAAGAAGCCCTTCGTAAAGCTTTCGGAACAACAGACCCGCTTAAAGTTGCGGACATAATCATTAAAAAGGGCACGTTACAGTTAACCACGGAACAGCGTAGAAAAATGATTGAGGAGAAACGTAGACAGATAATAGATTTTATATCAAGGAACTGTGTTGACCCGAGAACTAATCTCCCCCATCCACCTATGCGCATCGAGCAGGCCATGGGGCAAATCCACTTTTCAATAGACCCCTTCAAAGCAGTTGAAGAACAAGCAAGAGAGGTAATTAAGCTCCTGCGTCAAGTTCTGCCATTGAAGATGGAGCAGGTTTCAGTAAGCGTCCATGTGCCAGCAGAGTACGCGGCAAAAGCTTATGGAACAATAAAAGCCATGGGAACTATTAAACGTGAGGAATGGCGGGCTGACGGTTCATGGTTTGGGATAATTGAAATGCCCGCCGGTCTCTATGGGCCTTTTCTTGAAAAAATTGGAGAGGTAACTAAAGGAAACGCTGAGGCAAAGATAGTTTCGTGATTTTGATAATAATGGTTGGATGTGAGTTTTATGCCCATGTTTTTCGAAAGGAGACAGCTTGTGGTTCCTGGGGACCTGCTTGCCGAAGGCGACTACATTGCTGGAGAAAATACTTTCAGGTCGAATAATAAAATCTACGCCTCCAGAATAGGTCTTGTGGAGTATGAGGACAAGAAGGTAAGTGTTGTTGCCTTAAGGGCTTTTTATGTTCCGAGGGTTGGAGATACCGTTATAGGAACTGTGGTAGAAGTGGGGTTCAACGGATGGGTCGTCGACATCAACGCACCATACCTGGCACTTTTAAGGGCTTCTGAAGTGCTCAATAGGCCTTTTAAACCACAAAAAGATGATTTAACACAGGTTCTTGACGTTGGCGACCTAGTTGTGGCGAAAATAGTTTCTTACGACAGAACCCATAACCCCCAACTTAGTGTGGATGAGCCTGGATTGGGGAAGATAACCCGCGGGCAAGTTGTTAAGATAACACCCACAAAAATTCCCCGTGTAATTGGAAAGAAGGGGTCAATGATTTCCATGATAAAGCAGGAAACTGGATGTCACATAATTCTCGGCCAAAACGGGGTCATACTTATCACCGGGAAAAGCTTGGAGGATGAGGAGTTGGCGATGATGGCCATTCACAAGATTGAGGAGGAGTCTCACACCACTGGGTTAACCGACCGCATCTTTCAGATGATTAAAAGGGAGAAGGAGAAAAGAGGGAGTAGTTGACTATGAGCGAGAAGACTGAAAAATTGTTGGACAGAAAAGGCTTAAGGCTTGATGGAAGACGGCCGGACGAGCTTAGGCCCATAAAAATTGAGGTTGGTGTGCTTTCAAACGCTGATGGCTCAGCCTACATTGAACAGGGCAAAAACAAGATTCTAGCGGCCGTCTATGGACCGAAGGAGCTCCATCCGAAACATTTAGCTCTACCTGACCGCATGGTTTTGAGGTGTCGCTACCACATGGCACCCTTTTCCGTTCAAGAACGCAAGTCTCCAGCTCCGTCAAGGCGGGAGATAGAACTTTCAAAGGTTATTAGGGAGGCCCTTGAGCCAGCCGTCTTTGTCGAGTATTATCCACGCACAGCAGTGGACATTTTCATAGAGGTTTTACAGGCGGATGGAAGCACAAGATGCACAAGCATAACAGCCGCCTCGCTGGCTTTGGCTGACGCCGGTGTTCCAATGCGGGATTTGGTGGCGGCGTGTTCAGCAGGCAAAGTTGAGGATTTGATAGTTTTAGACTTGAACGACATTGAGGATAAGGTGGGCTCCGCCGACGTTCCAGTAGCTTACATGCCAAATCTAGGAGCCATCACGCTTCTGCAGATGGATGGAATTTTAACTCAAGAGGAGTTTGAAGAGGCTGTAAAACTCGCTATCGAGGGGTGTAAAAAAATTTACGCTATGCAAAAGGAAGCCTTAAAAGCTAGGTATGTTAGCGTTAAGGAGGTTGAGGAGTGATGACCACGGCAGCCCCAACTGTTGTTCGGGTAAAGCAAAAACAGATAGCGCAGCTCATCGCCAAAGGAAAGAGACTTGACGGGCGAGGCTTAAATGACTACCGCGAGATAAAGATTGAACAAGGAATCATCGAGAAGGCTGAAGGCTCAGCAAGAGTTCTGCTTGGAGAAACAGAGGTGATGGTTGGAGTCAAAATCGAGATAGGCGAGCCTTTTCCAGACACCCCCAATGAAGGCGTGTTAACCGTTAACGCTGAGCTTGTTCCTTTGGCTTCACCCACTTTTGAGCCCGGTCCACCAGACGAGAACGCCATAGAACTGGCGAGGGTTGTAGATAGGGGTATTAGGGAGTCAAAAGCCATAGACCTCGAAAAGCTTTGCATAGTGCCCGGGAAAAAAGTTTTTGTCTTATTTGTGGACATTTACGTGCTAAACCACGACGGAAACTTGATAGATGCTTCGGCTTTAGCCGCAATGGCGGCTTTGATGAACACCAAGGTCTTCAACCATGAAGTGGAGAATGGCGAGGTTAAGATAAAACCCGGCTTCACGCCTTTGCCCATTCGAAGACACCCCGTTGCTGTGACATTTGCGAAGATAAACGATAAACTGGTGGTTGATCCATGGCTTGAAGAAGAGCAGATAATGGATGCTAGACTTACAATAACAACAGACGACGACGGAAATGTTTGCGCTGTCCAAAAGGGCGGAAGCGGATGTTTTACGCTTAAACAAGTGCTTGAAGCCGTTCAAATAGCAAGAGAAAAAGCTTCAGAAATAAGGAAAAAGCTTGGGTGGTAAAGTTTGGGTAAAAGAACTAAGAAGGTTGGCCCAACAAGAGGGTTAGGGGCCCGTTACGGAGCAACAGTTAGGAAACGCTACGTTAAGATAGTCACGGAGCTTAGGAAGAAGCATAAATGCCCCCAGTGTGGTCTTCAAAGGGTTAAAAGGGTCAGTGTGGGCGTTTGGGAGTGTAAAAAATGCGGCTTTAAGTTTACAGGTGGAGCGTATACACCCGTCACAAAGCTTGGAATGGTTGCTAAGCGAATCGCCAAAGGCGCACTTGTTGAAGAGTCTGAAGTTTCAACAGTGTTGGAAACCGAGGAAGAGTAGGCTGAAAATGCTTGATACTTTTAACAACCTCCCGCAGGCCAACTAGAAGGATTAGAACTTTTTGTAAAGATTTTTCCCACGGTATACCAAATGTTATGCGAATAAACCGTGGAAAATTGAGTCTTGAAGGCTTGGCGGAGAAGGCTTTGGAGCTTGGAGCCGACGGAGTTGTAATCGTTGACAGGTGGAAGGGTGGACCCGGAAAAATTGAGTTTTTTAAAGTTAAGGAGGGAAAACTTCAGCCTACACCACCCCTGATTTATGTTAGGGGCGTGAAACTTCGGAGAGAGTTTGCAACAATGCCCAGGGGGAAAAGGATAAAATCCACCGCTATATTGGCTTTGCCGGAGGCCCCCCTAGAAGTCATAAGGTTGGGGGAAGCATTTTCGGAATTTTTCCATATTCCAGTTATACATGCTGATGAAGAAAAGAGGCGTTTCAGCGCATTAATGGAGATTAAAACGAATCCCGCGGGCGAAATAGTTGTGACTTTTAGGCTTCTTCCAGAAAACGTTGAAGTTGGTCCTATGATGAGGATATCTCACATGATATGGGATTTAAGCCATGAAAACAAACGCCATTATACGTTTAAAAATGCCCTCAAAAGAAGTTTTGGAAATCATCCTTCAGGCACTTGCCCCTGAGGTAGCTAAACCCCCAACAACTCGTTCCAGGGCACGGCTGGAGGTTGAGGGCGATTTTCTAATTTTGAAAGTTGAAGCCATGGATACTGTAGCTTTGCGGGCTGCCTTAAATGCTTATTTGAGGTGGATTTCCAGTCTGTTTGATGTTTTTTCCGTTTTGAATTCGCTTGGAGCCAAACGGGCTTTTAGCGTTCCCTCAACCCTTTAATATATTCTTCAACCCACTCTTTAGCTACCGGATCTGGAACTTGTACGGGTGGATGTTTAAAGGCGTAGGAGGATATACTTATTAACGGTCCGGCTATTTTCCGGTCTAAAGCCAGTTTTACAGCCCTTATTACATCTATGACAACTCCAGCGCTGTTTGGCGAATCTTCCACTTCGAGTTTAACGGTTATTGTTAGGGGTCTGTCACCGAACTTTCTGCCTTTCAGCCAGATATAGCATACCTTCTTATTTCCTAGGAAAGGTACATAATCAGATGGGCCTATGCGAGTTGGCAGGTCGTAAGGCACCAAGCTTTTCACGGCTTCAGTCTTGCTTATTCGTTTTGTTTTAAGCCTCTCTTCAACGGTCATGTTTAGGAAATCCGTGTCTCCCCCGAGGTTTAGCTGGTACGTCTCGTCGACGATAACTCCTCTGTCAACGCAGAGGCGCACAAGATTTCTGTGGAGTATGGTGGCGCCGAGCTGGCTTTTAACGTCGTCGCCTGCCACTGGAAGCCCTCTCTCCTCAAATTTTCGACCCCATTCTGGATCTGAGGCGATGAACTCTGGGATGCAGTTGATGAAGGCGCATTTGGCTTCTAGGGCGGCTTGGGCGTAAAATCTTGTGGCTTTGTGGCTTCCAACTGGCATATAGTTTACTAGGATTTCCGCCTCAGACTCCTTCAACACTTCTACGACGTCCACCGGTTTGACCTCATCTTCACCGTAAACATGGAAAGTTCCCCTCATGTGTTCAGCAACACCGTCTAGCACGGGTCCAGGTTGAACCTTCACGCCCAGTTTTGGCACTTCAGCGAATTTTGCACAGCAGTTTGGCTTTGCAAAAATAGCCTCTGACAAGTCTTTCCCAATTTTGTTTTTGTCCACGTCGAAGGCTGCTACGAATTTTATGTCTCTGACGTGATATCCGCCGAAGTTTACATGCATCAAGCCCGGAACAGTTCCGTTTTCTTTAGCGTTTTTGTAGTATTCTACACCTTGAACTAGGGCTGATGCGGAGTTTCCGACTCCAACTATTGCCACTCGGATTTCAGCCAAGTTCTTATCCCTCGTCCGTTGTGGAAAGGGTTTAGAGCTCGTGCTCTATAACCCTTTCCAGTTAACGGCAAGGTTAAAAAGCATGAACTCTCAAACCTTAAAAGGTGAACTCCATGGACGAAGGGGCAGTGGACATTAAGTTCGAACCTTTCAAGGAAATAGTTATAATGGAAAGAAACTTTTTCGCCACTCCGGAAGACATAGCTAGGTTTGCATCAATAATAGCTGGCGGGAAAACAGCTGGACTTTATTGGGCTGATGGAGTTGTTTTCCTTTATTTCCCACTCCCAGCCACAACTGAAACTGCAGCTAGAGCTCTTGTAGAAAACAAACGTGTTTACTGGACTTTTGTGGGATACTCGCTTATGCCAAAATATCAGCCTTTAATCGAAACAAGAGAGAAAATTATTGTTCCGGTAATAGACATGTCTTCAAACCCCATGTTTAGGAAGGTGGCAAACTGGCTGAAAGAGCAAAAACAAACTTAAAAAACCACGATTTTTTAACAGTAGGGAACTTTGAAAAACTTATCCGCATTGAGGGACGAGTTTTTTCGGGATCAGGCGAGGGCGCAAAGTTTACGGGGCTTCCTTGGTTTAAAAGGCAGATTGTAGAGAAGTTTGGCTTCACCCCCTATCCGGGAACGTTGAATTTGAAGCTTGACGAGGAGGGCAAGAGGTTAAGAAGGGTTTTGGAGGTTAATCCAAAAGTTATCGCGTCTGAAAACGGATATTGTCGTGGTAAGTGTTTCAAAGCCCGTTTGGGTTTCATGGACGTGGTTGTCGTCATACCAGAGGTTGAAGGTTATCCAGATGACGTGCTTGAGGTTGTTGCACCCGTGAATTTGAGGGAGAGTTTTGGACTCGAAGACGGAGAATTAGTGGTTTTGAGCATAGTGCTCGAGTAGACGGGTTTATCCACGTTTCTGTTTCAAGAAGCTTTGCACGTACTCTTTGAAGACACCCTTCTTTTTAAGGTAAAGCCCGTATCTTACGAGGGCTGCCATAGCTCTTGCGGCGTCCTCCGGGGACATGTACGCTGGGATTCCAAGCTTGTCGAAACGTGAGCGAACGTGAAGCGCCATTTCGGTTTCACCTATGTCACACGCAACTATCGGCTTGCTGTATCTGCTGGTAACAGCCGCAACCCTGTCCACGTAGTCCTCTTGAAGGGCGGGTGTGTGGTGCAGCCCTAGGAGAATGACACCGTGGACCTTTGGGTCTTGGAGAACTAGCTCTGTGGCGAGTTCATACATTTCTGACGTAACTGAGCCTGTCAAGTCCACGGGGTTGAGGGTTGCTGCAAACTTTGGAATTTTGCCCTCATCCTTAAGCTTTTCAAATTTTTGGAGGGTTTTCTCTGAGAGTTTTTTGACTGTTAACCCTTGAAGCTCGCATTCGTCCGCCGCCATTATTCCTGGGCCGCCGGCGTCCGTTACTATTGCTATGTTTTTTCCGGCAGCTGGAGGCTGCATGATAAGTGCTTTCGCAGCGTCGAAGAATTCTTCCATGTCGCGGACCCTTAGAACCCCGGCCTGCGTGAAGGCTGCGGAGTATATTTGATCCGAGCCTGCGACGGCCCCAGTGTGAGAGGCTGCCGCCCTTGCTCCAGCCTCTGTTTTGCCCGCTTTTAGGGCTATTACGGGTTTTTTGCATGTTACTTTTGAGGCCGCCTCTAAGAAGGCTCTCCCGTTTTTCACGTCTTCAACGTATAGAAGTATCACTTTTGTTTCTTTGTCGTGAAGTAGGTAGTGGAGCATTTCAGCCTCGTCTACGTCGCTTTTGTTGCCGAAGCTTACGAATTTGCTGACGCCCATTTGTCTGCCAGCCAAATAGTCGAGGGCTGCGGCTCCGAAGGCTCCGCTTTGGGTTACAACGGCTATATTTCCCCTCATAGGCCTAGGAGTTGCAACAACCTCTTCACCAGTTGTCAAAATCTTTGTTTCTGGCAGAAAAAGCATGTCAACGCCCGTTGTGGAGTCGTAGACTCCCAAGCAGTTGGGACCTAGAACTCTTATCCCCGCCCCTTTTGCGATTTCAACAACCTTTCTCTCGAGTTCGTGGTTTCCAATTTCCCCAAAACCTGAACTAATTATAACAACGGCTTTAACCTTCTTTGCTGCAGCGTCCTCCATTATTTCTGGAACTACTTCGGCTGGGACAACTATTACGGCGAGTTCAAGCTCTCCGGGGATCTTTGTCAATTTTGGATAGCACTGGAAGCCTAAAATGTAATCTTCATGGGGGTTTACGGGGTAAATTTCCCCCTTAAAAACGCCTCT
>Ga0185307_1000400_pt1 | contig 27978 bp, 22 predicted proteins | sample LHCtaG_FD_128010 | JGI IMG/M metagenome (GOLD analysis project Ga0185307, IMG submission 128010) | Hot spring microbial communities from Little Hot Creek, USA to study Microbial Dark Matter (Phase II) - LHC4sed_matched (SPADES... | ecosystem: Environmental > Aquatic > Thermal springs > Hot... | reverse complement strand
TTGCATTGATAGTTCCTACCTCAATGCAGTATATTCATGACGCACTCCTCTTTAAGTGGATCATAGGGAGTTATAATCAAGACTACTGGATAGCGACTCCGGTCCCCATACTCACCCCATACTATGAGGAGGTCGTGTGGCTATCCTCGGAGTGGTGGAGTCTTGATTATTATGACATGTCAGGGAATCGCGTCTGGGGAACCTACGAGTATGTCAGCAATATTTACGCACTACTATATAACGTGACAGGAGCTCTTCGATCAAGTGAGAAGGTAGTAAGGGATGTCATGCATTATCAAATACCTCCGAATAGAGTGATCATAGATAACTCGCGGGGTAATATGACCTATTATTCTGAATCCTTAGCGTCAGTAATTTTCGGGATTTTCATGAATATTGTGAGTACATTGCTCGAGGCGTCGACCGGGAATCCGGTAGCTAAGCTACTCTCGTTCTTAAGTAACTTCGTAGGGTATGCTGACACAACGTTTTATGGTTCTGCTGCGCAACTCTTGCTTCAATGGAGTAGACCTGGAGCGCCTCAGGAAACTCCTGTCAGGGTAGTGAAGATTACTAGCGCTAATGTGGACGCGTCCTACAACCAGCTCGAGAGAGTACCCCTCGTAGCTCAGTACGTGGTAACGATAGGTCAGTTAAGTGGTCCATCACCCTGCCCACCAAACTTCCCCGACTGCTTGCTACCAGAGAATAGGACGTCCTGATCGCGCGACCTCGGTTTGGCTCATGATGGTTTTTTCCTAAAGCTTTCTATGTACTCGTTAAATGCCCCAGCGGTTCTTAGCCAGCTACCGTAGTCTACTAAGGCTTTAACTGCTTTAGCTGCTCTTTCCGGTGAGAGATACATTGGTATGCCCATGGACTCCGCTTCAGCGGAGTATTTTGCCGTGTAGGAACCTCCCGTAGCTACCCCTACTACGGGTATTGGGTGCTGTAACGTGTTATTGATTTCGTTAACTAACTTTACGAATTCCTGGTTCAGCTTGTCCGTGACGCCTGGCACGATGTAGTAGGGTAGCCAGAGTATCGCGTCTACCTCTCCGGATCTCATCAATATCTCTGCCGCCTGAATTAGGTGCTCGTCTCTAGCTGAGCCGGTCACGTCTACGGGGTTGTATGGGGAGGCTATAGGTAGTAAGACCCTCCTCAATTTCTCTACTGTCTCGTCTCTAAGTCTTGGTACTTGAAGACCTAGGTCGGATAAGGCGTCGGTAGCCATTACCCCGGAACCACCGCCTACGGTTAAGACCGCGATTCTAGGCCCGTATGATGGTGGTTGGAGAGCTAAGGCTAGGGCCATGTCGAAGAGTTCTTCCATTCCGTAAGCTCTTAAGACTCCTGCTTGCTTGAAGGCCGCAGCGTATACCTTGTCCTGACCTGCTAGAGCTCCCGTATGTGATGACGCAGCTCTCGCGCCTGCCTCGGTCCTGCCCGACTTAAGAACGACTACAGGCTTGACCGGGGTAGTGTCTCTTAAAGCTTTGAAGAAAGACTTGCCGTCCTCAACACCCTCAATATACATGGTTATCACTCTAGTATCGGGGTCTCTCTTAAGGTATTCTAGGAGGTCGTCATCATCCACATCCGCTTTATTCCCGTAACTAACAAACTTGCTTATTCCGAGACCTCTTAAGGCTGCCCAATCCAGTACCGCCGACCCGAAAGCCCCTGACTGCGAGACGAAAGCTATATGCCCGTGTGGCGGGAAGCCCTGCCTAGTCTTAGGCAGGAATAACGTATTCATCCCAGACTTAGGGACGTAAACCCCGACACAGTTAGGACCGATTAACCTCATCCCATACCTCCTCACAACCTCAACCAGCCTCTCCTCCCTCGCAGCACCCTCATGCCCGACCTCCTTGAAACCTCCTGAGATAACTATAAGCCCCTTAACACCTGCCTCACCAGCGTCAACAGCTGCCTCAGGAACCTTCTCCGCAGGAACCGATATGACTGCCACATCAACCTTGTCAGGTATTGCTCTAACCGACGGGTAAGCCTTAAAACCGAGAATCTCGTCAGCCGTCGGGTTTACTGGGTAAATCCTACCCTTGTAAAACTCAGCTAAATTCTTGAGGAGCTCGTAACCTACCTTACCCGGAGTCTTAGACGCGCCTACCACCGCAACACTTTCAGGGAAGAAGAAATAATCTAGATCGCTACTCATTACACACCCCATATCCACTACATGAATCACCTTATAAGTAATTACGACTAAAACCGCTATTAGAAGCATCTCGCTTAATACTACCTTAAGTCTATTAGACTTGGGACGTGTAGTAATTGAAGATAATTGATAAAGACTTGAGGAAGGGTTGGGTCAAGATTAGGGTAGAGGACGTGGACGACCTCTGGATACTGAAAAACATAATTAAAGTTGGGGATATCGTGGTGGCTAAGACCTTAAGAGATGTGAAGATGGAGGGCGAGGGAAAGAGGAGGTTGCCGGTAACCCTAGCTATCAAGGTCGAGAAAATCTATTTCCAGCCCTTCGCGAGCAGGTTAAGAGTGCATGGGGTCATAGTCGAGGGTCTTGAGGAGTACGGCTTGAGGGGTTCACATCACACACTAAACGTCGACGTAGGGAGTGAAATAACACTGTTTAAGGAATCATTAAATCAATCACTGCTAAGGAAGTTAGAGTCACTCACGAATAAGAGGAGGTTTAAGACGTTGTTAGTAGCTGCTGATTTTGATGAGGCTTCCCTAGCTATTCTCTACGACCAAGGATTGAGGTTCTTAAATGATTTAACGCTCCCGAGCATAGGAAGAGAGGATGAATCCTCTGTCGAGGAGGTAGCTAAGCGTGTTGTTGAGGAAATACTCAGGTATGTGAAGTCCGAGGACGTGGATTTCATAGTAGTAGGTTCCCCTACAGTCCTTAGGGAAGCTATAATTAAAGAACTTAAAGCACATACTGGGAGCAAGCTAAGAGTATTTGCGGACTCGGTCTCCGTAGGTGGTAGGGCCGGAATACATGAGTTAATTAGGAGAGACTCCGTTAAGGGCCTACTTAAGGAGTTCGTGATCGTCGAAGGTGAGGAGATACTTGATAAATTCTTAAAGCTACTTACGACAAACCCTGAACGAGTTGCTTACGGCTTAAAAGACGTTGAGTTCGCGGTACTCAGCAACGCCGTAGACACTCTTCTAGTGACTGAAGACCTACTTACTTCCAACGAATACGAGCGTGTAGAGAGAATCCTTAATCAAGTTGAGGAAAAGGGGGGTAGGGTCAGGATAATCCCCGTGGAATCCCCACTAGCCGTTAAGCTAAAAGGGTTTGGAGGAATCATAGCTCTCCTAAGGTTCGCGCTTCAGAGACCACTTAACCATTATGGCAATCTTTCTCAAAGCCAGTAGTCTTTAAAGAATGGGAGTTCGATTCAACAACCACCACGCTTTAATAAAGAATTCAGAACAGGTATTTTCAGCAGTTTCTCTCTTTCCACGTATTCCCAGAGTATCCCTTTAGGTCTTACTCTAGGTCCCTCGGCTTGCAGGGTCTTCGTCGGCGTTATTATCCAGTCGACCGTGAAGTCCCAGGGTTCCAGAGGTATCCTCTCCGTCACTACCTGGATGTCATGAACCGTAGTCATTATAGGGGCATCGGGAGAAATCTTCTTGCACTCGATGAGGATGCCGTACTCGAGTTCTGAGTAGCCCTCCCCCTTACCTAGTCTCCCACCGAACACGTCGACAACGACGGATCCCGCAACGATTAAATCTATTTTCGGGAGGTTTTGCGGGTCAACGTGCTCGCCGTACCTGAAGGCTCCCCATATCGTTGACGCTACACTGAACGCTTTATCAGGTATTTTAGCTGGGTCCAGTAATAGGAAGCCCTCGGAGATCCTGGGCGTGGGCATCACGACTTTCCTGTGGGTTCGGAGCATTAACTCACGCACCATTCTCTGAGGGGCGTCGGGATTCACCTTAACTGTTTTAACTGTTTTGAGGACGTCGTGCTTAAGTAGGTTTAGCGCTGACTGCTCAGCACCGACGAAGTTAGGTATCCTGCCGTGTACTGGTCTAGGAAACCTTGCTATATTCGTTTTCTCCATTAAATCCCAGATTCTTCTCCTTAGTTCCTCCCTAACTCTCCTGTAGCTTAGGTTTTCCTGACTCATCGATAGACTCACCGGCTTTAGTGACGTAAAGCGTTAGACCCTTAACCTCGACTACCCTGACTTTAGTTCCAGGCTCTATCGCTTCGTCAGTAGAGTACGCTGTCCAGTCTTCGCCGAGTACGTAAACAACGCCCGGCGTCTCACGCGTTAGTCTAGTCTTGCAGATCCCGACCTCGTCGATTAATTTCTCGCGTAGGGTCTTTGATTTAAGTCTTCTCGCTTTCCCGGCTTCATAACCAACGTAGATTATTAACCCGCCTAACATCGCGAAACCCGCTGATACAGCAAGCGTCAGCGCTGAGGGGGTCCCGAAGGACTCACTAATTATTGTCTCATAAACCCCGACCAACATGAGTATTAGGCCGGTCACTCCGAAAGCTCCGAATCCGGGTGTCAGTATCTCTATGAGGAGGAGTATAAGCCCTATTATGAGTAGGGAGATGGCGAAGACACTTACGGGCACTATAGACATAGCGTATAGGGAGATCAGTATCAGGACGAGGCCAGCAATCGCGTAGCCTTGAAAACCTGCTTGAACAAACTCAACAAATATTAACGCAATACCTATTATAAGGGCTATAGAGCTTACTATAGGCGCTGAGAACACGGATATTATGCGATCCCATACGGTATAACCAACTATCACGAGCTCGTCGAGACCTAGCCGCTGCTTCACCTCCTCCAGGCTATTCGCGGACTCGGCGAAACCTAGCGTGACTGCCTCAGCCGCGCTCAAAACCCTGTTCTTGGTTACGAATTCCTCAGCAATCCTAACCAAAGTTTCGTTGTTATTGAAAGCTATGATAGCTAAGGATCTGAACCTGCCAACAACGTAGTTAACTGTTTTCTCGTCTGAGGGGCTTGGTTGAGCAGCGCCTATGGTTGAGGCGTCACCCATGAATATCTTCTTACCTAGTAAAGCTATTAAAGCACCTGCGGAAGCCGCCTTACCTCCCGGAGGTATGTAAACGTATGTGGTAATTCCTGACTCCGCAACAATCCTTATTATTGAGTCAGCCGCGGCCAGATACCCCCCGTAACTATCTATGTACAGTATTAACACGGACGACCTGCTGGCAGCCTCATTCACCGCGCGAGAAACTATCTCGACCGCGCCACCGTCAATGATTGACGTTAGCTCGGCTACAACGCCTACCCTACCCTGTGAGGACGCCGCAGGAGATACCGCGGAGACCACTAAGATGAGTGCGAGGAGAATCAACGAAAACCCTAAACCACTCCTTAAAACGCTCGTCGTAGCTCCCCAGAAAAATAGCTTTAATGTAATATATATTGCTTTCAACGAAGACCCGAGCCCGTAGCTAAAAGCTTATTAACTTCTTTGTAGTTTTCTGAGTGGGCATTTGAGTAAAGTAGTGATAGCGTTAGACCCTCCGCCGAGGGCGGAGATCGAGAAGTGGGTTAGAGAACGTGTTGATTACTTAGACGAGTTAGCTTCATCGTTTAAGGTAGGACTACCACTAATATTGAGAACAGGAGTGCATAGATTAAGAGACTTACTCAGCGTGAGCAGCAAGCCTTTGATAGCTGATCTCAAGCTAGCTGACATAGGGGATATCATGACGTACGTGGTTGAAGCCTTGGCTGACGCGGGAGCGAGCGCGGTAATATCCCACGCTTTCGTAGGTAGGCGGGGAGCGCTAGACGTTCTCGTCAGAAAATCTGAGGAGTTGGGGATTAAGTCTATACTAGTGGTCTCTATGAGTCATCCCGGCTCAACGGAATTCATCGATAAGCATTTGAGTGAGTTTGTTAACCTAGCTCTAGAACTACGTGTTTGGGGTGTTGTAGCGCCAGCTACTAGGAGAGAGATAATCCGTAGGGTTAGGGAGCTAGCGGGTAACGAGTTAAGGATATTCTCGCCTGGTGTTGGGGCTCAGGGTGCTGAGCCGGGTAGTGCGATATGTTGCGGGGCTGACTACGAGATAGTTGGACGTGCTGTAACTAATTCCCCGAATCCTAGGGAAGCTCTTGAGAGAATTATTTACGAGCAGGAGAGGAGGGTTAGGGAATGCAGGAGCTGATTCACGAGCTATATAGGGTTGGTGTCGTCAAGATAGGGTCCTTCGTCTTAAGTTCCGGGATAACCTCGCCGTTCTACATAGACATGAGAAGGATCTATAGCTACCCGAAGATAATGAGGTTAATAATAGATGAGGTGAGTAAGAGGGTTGACTTAACGCAATACGATGTTCTAGTAGGTGTGGCGACGTCGGGAGTGGCTCTCGCAGCCTTCGTAGCAGCCGTTACTAATAAGCCCATGGCTTATGTCAGACTTGAGAGGAAAGATCATGGAATGCTCAGTCAGGTTGAGGGCGAGGTGGAGGGTAGGACCTCGCTTATAGTCGATGACGTAGCCACGACAGGCGACTCTATAATAAAAACCTATGAGATACTTAAGAATGCGGGAGCTGTTCCCACAGGAGCTTTAGTCGTAGTAGATAGAGAGCAGGGAGCTGAGGAGAGGGTGAGGTCTCTGGGGATGAGGTATCATTACGTGATGACCGCGCGCCAACTCTTCAACACCCTGAAGAATGACGGATTACTTAACGGGGCTATATACGAGGAAATAATGAGGTATCTTGAGAGTTACAGAAGAAAATAAGAAAGTAATAGTGTGAACGAAGAGGAGGAAACCAACGTCCCGAGGTAGGTATTCATGTTTCTCCTCTTCATGCGTCATGGCGAAGCCGAGCCTAAGAAACCCGGTATTTCAGATGTCGAGAGACGCCTTACTCAAGAGGGACGTGTCCAAGCGATTAAGGTAGCTAAGATTCTTGATTTGAGACCTAAGTACGTAGTCTCCAGCCCGCTTAAGAGAGCTCTGGAAACGGCTGAGATAGTTGCTGAAATTCTAGGAGTTAACGAGATCCTTCAGAGGCGTGAGTTATTGCCTGAGTATTTTGATTTAGATAATCTCAGGAACTTGCTAAGCTCAGTAGGTCTTGAGGATGGGGATACCGTCTTATTAGTTGGTCATTCACCAAGTCTTGAGGAAGTTATTCAAGAATTGTTAGGTGGTTTTAGGATCTACTTAAGTCCGGGTGCTTTAGCGTGTCTTGCGGTTAAACACCCTGACCTGAGTAACTCGTCTTTAAAGCTTTACTTAAGACCGGAATTTATTAAATAGAAAAATTACTTACGTGTTCTTAATGAAGTTTAAGGTTTTTATTCCTTGCCTAAGAACTCGCTGATTCTGGTCAGGAACTTACTTACCTCTAGTGGTATCAGTATCTTCGATGATGGAGCTACAGCTATTTTCTCAAGTGTCTCGTAATACTTGAGGAGTAGCGTGTTAGAGGTTAGTTGTCTAGCGGCTTCCTCAATCTCTAATAGAGCTTTTCTCTTTCCTTCGGCTTCAAGTATTGCTGCCTGCATGTCGCCCTCAGCTTTCTTTATTCTCGCCTCCCTATAACCCTCAGCTTCAAGTATCGCTGCCTGCTTCTTTCCTTCAGCCTCAAGTATCATCGCTCTCTTACTTCTTTCAGCAGCCATTTGCTTAATCATCGCTTCCTGAACTTCGCTAGGCGGTTTTATTTCCTTGATTTCCACGGAAGTTATCTTTATTCCCCACCTATCAGTTACTTCATCAAGTTTAGCTCTCAGCGTTTGATTTATGTAGTCTCTGCGCGCTAAGACGTCGTCTAGCAGCAAGTCACCTACTATCGCTCTAAGGGTGGTTACGGCTATGCCTGTGGACGCCATGACGAAGTTTTGAACAGACTTAACCGCGAGCTCTGGGTCGAAGACCTTCATGTATATGAGTAAGTCTATGTTTACGGGCGCGTTATCTTTAGTTATGCATGTCTGGGGAGGTATGTCTAAAACCATCTCTCTTAGATCTATCCAAGTTCCCGAGTCTATTATAGGCACTAAGAACACGAGTCCAGGCCCCTTAATCCCTATTATCTTACCTAACCTGAACACAACAAGCCTCTTATATTCAGGCACTATCTTCAAATGCGTTAACACGATTGCTAGAACTATCACCGCAAACAAGCCGAGAACTATGAGTGTCGGCAGGTCTATCAATTAAATCACCGAATTATTATGTGACTAGAACTAAAATAAAAACCTAACATAAAGTCCTCAAAACCTGTATAGCGGTTTTAAGACTTCCTCGTTATTACGGTTCTCACCATTTACTGTTGTCGAAGTATCTTGAGGGCTAGAAAAGCTTATTTAATCATGTTAGTGATAAAGCATGAGGGCGTTTGGGTTGAGTAGTAGGACGTCCTTCATCAACTCAAGGACTTTAAGGAAGGATGCTTTCGTTAAGGTTAGGGGTCTTCTCAAGTTCACTAACGATTTAGAAGTTCCCGGAATGCTTGTGGGCAGAATTGTTAGGAGCCCCTACGCCTTCGCGGATATTAAGAGTTTCGACATCAGCGGGGCTGTGAGGTTGGGTGCTGTAGTCATAACACCTGATGACGTGCCTCAAAGACCCTTCAACCCGAGGCTTGTTAGCGTGAATGAAGTAACATTTAAAGACCACTACGTTCTTACTAGGAAGCCTAGATACGTCGGCGACCCCATAGCAGCTGTCGCGGCCCCCACCGAGGAATTAGCTCAGAGAGCCGCTGAGTCAATAAGGTTTGAGGTTGAGAGAGTTTACGAAGCGGTGCTAGACCCGTTCAAGGCTATGAGCGCTGAGAGCCCGCCGATCCACGAGAAGATAATGAAGGGTGATGAGTGGATTGAGGTAAAGAATAACGTAGCTGCTACCTTGAATTACGTTGAGGGGGATGTCGATAAGGCTTTTAAGGAAGCTGATATCGTTATAGAGAGATTCTTTAATACAGGTAAGAGGTACCACATGCAGTTAGAGCCGAAGGCAGTCTTATGTGTTCCTGAAGCCGACGGCAAGATAACCATATATACCACAACTCAGACAATACATAACACCAGGATACTTATCCACCAAATATTCGATATCCCGCTGAATAAGATAAACGTCGTTAAGGTCCCGATAGGGGGTAGCTTCGGGTCAAGTATTCAGACAAATATTCTGGTCCCGATAGCTGTAGCGTTATGCCTTAAGGCTGGAAAGCCCGTGAAGCTCGCGTACACTAGGGAGGAAGATATGCTTGATCACTCCAACTTCACCTTCCACTTCAGGATAAAGGTTGGGGCTAAGAAAGACGGGACGTTAGTTGGTGCTGAGTTTGAGAATATACTTGATGTGGGCGCTCACCAGATCCAGCCATACCCCTTGTTAGGGACCTCATTAGGTTGGTTTGTCTCCCTCTATAAGTGGAGGAATATAAGATATATAGGTAAGGCTGTCTACACGAATAAGGTGCCTGGCTGCGCTCTAAGAGGTTATGGAGCTCCTGAAGTGACTTGGGCTGTTGAGATCATCATGGACGAGCTAGCCGAGAAATTAGGTATTGACCCCGTAGACTTGAGATTAAAGAATTACGTGGGGTTAGGCGACGTCTTCTGGGGTCAAGGACCTACGGTTAGGTCCGTGATCAAGTCTGACGGAGTTCCAGAACTGCTAGCTAAGGGTAAGGAGTTGATAGGGTGGGAGAGGAGGGGGAGGCCTGAAGACAAAAAAGGGAGGTTTAGGAGAGGAATAGGGGTCGGCAGAGGCTTCCACACCTCCGGTGCCGGAGGTCCTATATCCGGTGAGGTAATCGATTATTCAGGTGCTGTCTTAAGATTAAATGAGGATGGGACCCTGGAGTACATAACAGCGCTTCAAGACCATGGTGGTGGAACTCTCGACGCGCACGTTAAGATAATAGCTGAGGAACTAGGGGTTCCCCCGGAATCGATAAGTCTTGCCACAGCCACTACAGAGAACACTCCTTACGATGTGTGCACGCACGCGTCGAGAGGCACTTACGTTGGCGGCGAGGCCGCTAGGAGAGCGGCTCAGGTAGTCAAGCAAAAAATATTCGAGTACGCTACCCGAATATTGGGTAAGGTCGTTAATCCGGAGGCCTTAAAGATTAAGTATGACGAGGAAACCAAGCAGACCCTTATCTACGTGGAGGGCTCGCCGGACGTTAAGATAAGTCTCAGAGACTTAGCTAGGACGGCATGGCAGAGGAATTGGGGGACTATAGCTGCTGTAGTTTCTTATAGGGCGACGTCAGCCCCTCCAAGCTTTACGGTCTACTATGTTGAGGTCGAGGTTGATACGTGGACTGGTAAGGTAAGACCTGTCAGAGTGGTTGCAGGAGCGGACGTGGGCACACCTATTAACAGGGATCTTGTTGAGGGTCAGTTACACGGTGGCTTCGCCATGGCTTGGGGTATGGCTTTCATTGAAGACACACCCTACAACCCTGAGACAGGTGAGTTGCTTAGCAGGGGTCTCATAACGGATTATAAGATTCCTACGGCTCAGGATATTCCGGACATCGAGGACTTTAAGGTGATAATAGCTAATACTTACGAGCCTACAGGCCCCTTCGGTGCTAAGGGCTTGGGTGAGGCAGCGATGAACCCTGCCGTAGGAGCTATAGCGAACGCCGTCTATAACGCGGTTGGCGTGAGGATCTACGAGTTACCTATGACCCCTGACAAGTTACTGAGAGCTATTAAGGAGAGGGAGGGGTGGTGAGTCATGGGTCGTGAGGTAAGACCTGTCCCAATAAACTTGAGGAATACCAAGATAATACCTTTCGAGTTCCAGTACTTCGAGCCTGAAAGTCTTGAGGAAGTTCTTCAGCTATTGAGTAAGTACGGGAGTGAAGCGAGGGTCCTCGCCGGGGGGACTGACCTGATAGTTAAGATGAAGGTTCGCGCTATCGAACCCAAGTACGTGATTAACGTCAAGCGTATTAAGGAGTTGAGGTACATAAGGGTGGATAAGGACGCAATACGTTTAGGAACTTTAACGACGTGGCGCGATCTTGAGAGATCTGATTTGGTGAGGGAGGAGGTGCCCGCGTTATACGATGCTGTCAAGTCTATGGGTAGTGTTCAGATTAGGAATATGGCTACTGTTGGTGGTAATTTGTGTAATGCTTCTCCCGCGGCTGACTCAGCACCCCCACTCCTAGTACACGAAGCAAGAATAAAACTAACAAGCATAGAAGGAACGAGAGAAATACCAATAACAGAATTCTTCACTGGCCCGGGAATGACCGCCATGAGACCCCACGAGTTATTGCAGGAGATAATAATTCCTAGGAAGAAAGGGAAGTCATCGTTTATTAAGGTGGGCAGAGTAGCTATGGATTTAGCGATAGCTAGTGCAGCAACTTACGTAGAGGTAGAGGATAATATGATCAAGGATGTCAAGATCGCTTTAGGTTCCGTAGCTCCCCGACCTATCAGGGCTGTTAAGTGTGAGGCGGCGTTGATTGGTAGGAGGGTTGATGAGAAGGTATTGAGGGAGGTAGCTAGCTTAGTGGTCAACGAGATAAGCCCTATAGATGATGTGAGAGGTACTGCGTGGTATAGGAGGGAAGTATCGAAGGTTTTAGTTTATGACTCACTCGTTAAGTCCTTGAAGAAGTTGAGGGGGTGATGAGCATGAAAATCACGTTCAAGGTTAACGGCGAGCCAGTCACCCTGGACGTTAAACCTGATGAGTTGTTGATAAACGTTCTGAGAGATAAGCTGAAATTAACAGGTACTAAGTATGTTTGCGGCATAGGTGAATGTGGTGCTTGCACCGTGTTGCTTGATGGGGAGCCGATACTCTCATGTTTAACCCTAGCGGTAGACGTTAACGGTAGGGAAATAACGACTGTTGAGGGGATTTCTAAAGGTGATGAGTTAAGCGAGGTTCAGGAAGCTTTCGTTGAGGAGGGCGCTATTCAATGCGGTTACTGTATACCGGGCTTCATAATAATGGGTGAGTACCTACTAAGGATTAAACAAAAACCCACTGAGGATGAGATTAAGGAGTATTTGAGAGGGAATCTCTGTAGGTGCACGGGATACGTAAACATAATTAAAGCAATCAAGAAGGCAAGTGAGTTAAAGATTTCTAAAACTAAGTAGTGGAGATCTCTATAAGACTTATTTGTTTTTAAGAAGTATTTTTGAGGTGATTTGATGGGTATCTCAGCTACGCATGTGAAGGCTAGAAAACTCATCAATATGATAATGTATGTCATTGATGTAGTGATCTTAATAGCCTTAGGAGTTATGATAGCTATAACAACATATTATCTAATAAGAGATTTAGGAACTTTAGTATCTTTTACTTCAACGATTAACGAGCTGAAACTAATAGTTGATTATATACTACTCCTCTTCATATTCTCCGAGCTCCTGAGGAGTGTGTTGGCTGTTAGGGGTGAGGAGTACTTGATTGTTTTAATGGAGACTGCTGTGGTGATAGCTATTCGAGAAATATACATATCAGTTATCTCGAAAACCACTGTTGATTTGTTAATCAGCGCTCTCTCCTTAATAGCTGTCATAATTGGTTTGTGGTTGATTAGAACGAAGGTGTATGTGAGGAGGCCTAGAGAGCATAGGATCATAGCGTCGTGATATTTTATATACTGAATACACTTCCTTAAGGCAGTTAGGTCTAGCTGAGTCAACGTTTTTAAAGAGGATGATTATTTATTAGTGTGGTGATTTAATGTCTCGCGTGAGTTCAGGTAGTTTGTTAGTGAAGAGAGGTTCGATAGTCACCCCCGAAGGTATTTTCAGAGCTGATGTGAGGGTGGTTGATGGTAGGATAGTTGCTTTAGGTGAGGACTTGAGTCCCGTGGATGTCGACGAGGTTCTTGACGCTAGTGGTTTACTTGTTTTTCCAGGTCTTGTTGACGAGCACGTCCACATGAGGGAGCCTGGGTTAGAGTATAAGGACGATTTCACGCACGGGACTATGGCCGCCGCCGCAGGCGGTGTTACGACAGTCATAGAGCAACCAAACACTTTACCGCCAGTGGACGAGCCGCATAAGTTGGTTAGTAAGGCTGGCTTACTTAAGGATAAGGCGTACGTAGATTTCGCGTTGTACGGGGTGTTACACGATACGAACACGCACTTAATGGAGGATTTGATGAGTGCTGGCGCTGTAGGGTTCAAGGTATTTCTAGGTCCTACTACAGGGAATATACCGCCGCCTAGTGAGGGCTCTCTCTACGAGATACTCAGTAAGTCCTCGAGACTGGGGGTCACCGTAGCTTTTCACGCGGAAGACCATCAACTCGTGAGTTACTTCACTAACTTAGTTAAGAGTTCCGGCAGGCTTGACCCGCAAGCGCATGAGGACGCAAGACCCCCCATAGCTGAGGAATTAGCTGTTATGAAGCTAATACTTATGTCTAGGAGGACTGGCGGCAGGGTACACATACTTCATATGTCTTCGAGAGAGGGTGTTGAACTACTCAGAGAAGCGTTGAGAGATGGCGTGAACGTGACTGGCGAGACATGCCCTCACTATTTAACCTTCAGCAGTGACGATTACCCGAAGTACGGGACCTTAATTAAGGTTAACCCTCCAATAAGGAGTAACCCACACAGGGAAGCATTGCTTAAAGCGGTTAATGACGGCGTAATAAGTGCTTTAGGTTCTGATCACGCGCCGCACACGAAAGAAGAGAAAACGAGGTCTGTGTGGGATGCTGCAGCAGGCTTCCCCAATGTTCAGACCTTCTTACCAGTAATCCTTGACATGGCTTTAAGAGGCTTAATACGACTAACCGCGATACCTAAGCTAGCGTCGGAAAACCCTGCTAAATACTTCGGGCTTTGGCCACGTAAGGGTTCCGTAAGGGTAGGTAGCGACGGCGATCTAGTTATAGTAGACCCTAACGGGAAAACCTTAGTGAGTGAGGAATGGCTACACTACAAACACAAGGTTACCCCCTACCTAGGCTGGGAATTACGGGGAGAGATAAAGTATGTCGTGCTAAGAGGTCACGTAATAGTTAGAAACGGTAAGTTAGTGGCTACAGAACCTAAAGGCATGTGGATCAAGAAAGGTTCTTCCTGAGGATGCTACCACATTCGTCACGTTACCCTCAAGGGTTTCTAGGTTTAAAGTCTTTAAATTAAGTAAGACTTATTAATCCATAGATTGTTTTAGTTTATTGTGGTTGAGTGCTATGTCAGACACTAGTGCGGGGCCAGAACATCTTATTAGTAAGTGGCTTGAGGCTAAGGAGTTCTTAGTGGTTGGAAAGAGTGTTTCCAGGATCGACGCGTTGAGTAAGGCTTTAGGTACGGCTAAGTATACTGAGGATTATTTGATGAGTGAGGCACTCTTCATTAAGCAGGTCCTCAGCTCGGAGCCTCACGCGCTCATAAAAAGCGTTGACGTATCCGGTGCTTTGAGAATTCCTGGAGTTACTCGAGTATTCACTGCGAGCGATATTCCCGGAATTAATCAGGTTGGTTATGCGTTACCTGATCAACCACTACTTGCTGAGAGGAAAGTCAGGTATGTTGGCGAGGTAGTAGCTCTTGTTGCGGCGTCAGATTACGATAAAGCTTTGAGAGCTGCTGAGGAGGTTAGAGTGGGTTACGAGCCGTTACCGCATATTCTGGATCCCTTAGAGGCGATGGAGAGGTCTGACGTCTTAATACATGAGGAAGCAGGATCTAACATAGCTTTCAGGACTAGAGTTAGGAAAGGCGATATTATCGAGGGTTTCAGCAAGTCAGACGTCATAGTGGAGAACGAGTATAGAACACATCATCAAGACCACATATACCTGGAGACTGAAGCAGCGCTAGCCATACCTGATATGGAGGGCAGGGTAACGATCATAGGAGGTATTCAGTACCCGCACCTAGCCAGAGACATAACCGCTAAGGTTCTCGGGATTCCTTCAAGCTTCGTTAAGGTTGTTGTTCCTTACGTGGGAGGGGGTTTCGGGGGCAAGGATGATGAAGGCCCCCTAGCGGCCGCTAAAGCCGGCTTAGTAGCTTACTTGACTAAGAAACCAGCGTTCATCTTATATAGTAGGGAGGAGTCAATAATTATTCACCCGAAGAGGGAGGCAGCAATTATAAGGTATAAGAGTGGTGCTAGCAACGACGGCAGACTACAAGCTATTGAGGTAACGATAATTCACGACACAGGCGCTTACGCTAATAGATCGCCCTTCATACTATGGAGAGCCACAATGCATTCCTCGGGTCCTTACGAGGTCCCGAACGCTAAGGTAGACGGGTACGCTGTCTACACTAATAAAGTGTACGAGGGTTCTTTCAGAGCTTTCGGTAACGCGTCAATTCAGTTCGCGGTCGAGAGGCAGATGGATCAACTAGCTGATAAGCTGGGTATGGACCCAATAGAGTTTAGGCTTAAGAATATTTTAGAGCCAGGCAAGTACACCGTTACGGGCCAGCTCCTCGACCACTCCGTAGGGGTTGGCGACGCCGTAAGGAGGCTCGCCGAGGCTTCAGAGTGGAGGAGGAAATACGAAGAGTACAAGAAGTTTAACGAAGCGAGTGACAGATTTAAGAAAGGCATAGGTATAGGCGTTGCTTGGCACGGCATAAGCACCTCCAGAGGGGTTCCAGACTGGTCTAACTCATATGTTAAGATAGAGAAGGACGGGTCAGTGACCGTGTTCACGGGAATTACCGAGATAGGTCAGGGATCCCCCACCTCATCACACATACAGATAGTCTGTGAGTTACTAGGTGTTTCACCTAATCACGTTAAGGTTGTTTTCGGGGATACTGACGCTCCCGATGCGGGGGCCACACACGCTTCAAGAGGGACCAGCATCGGTGGCATAGGTGTTTTAGTAGCGGCGGCGAAGCTTAGGGAGAGACTGATTTCCCTGGCTGCCAGCATGCTTGACGTGAGTCCCGAGGACGTGGTTTTAAGGGGTGAGAAAGCTCAGGTTAGGAACGACCCTACAAGATATGTGAGCTGGAAGGATCTGGTTAAGGAGGCTATGTCTAGGGGTGTTGAATTAAGCGCGACCGGGTACTTCTTCCTACCTAAGGGCAGGTTTGATGATACGGTGGGTCAGGGTTTCGCGTACCCCGCCTACAGCTACATCGCCGTGGTTAGCGAGGTTGAGGTAGATACGTGGACCGGGCAGGTCAGGGTGCTTAAGGTATGGCCTGCTTTAGCTGCTGGGAGGATAATAAACCCGCAGCAAGTTGAGGGCCAGGTGGAGGGAGCCGTCGTTCAAGGAATGGGCTACGTCTTGATGGAGCAGTTAGTATTTGATGAGAAGGGCAGGATAATGAATCCGGACCTAACAGACTACGTTATACCAACGATAAAAGATATTCCTGAGATAGCTAAGCCTGTCTACGTGGAAGACGTCTTTAAGTACGGTCCGTTCGGAGCTAAGGGAGTTGGTGAGATGGCTTTAATACCTATGCCTGCCACGCTCTCTAACGCCGTAGCTAACGCGTTAGGGGTTAACGTAACCAGACTACCTCTAACACCCGAGAATGTCCTTAAGTTGCTGGGTAAGGTGAGGGGGTGAGGCCACGTGTTCTATAAGCTACCTGAGATAGAGTACATACGTGTTTCAGAACTTGAGGAAGCTCTGAGGCTCTTAAGTAGAAAGGAGGACGTTAGGGTGCTGGCGGGAGGGACTGACCTAGTAGTCGATATGAAGATAGGTAGGTACAGACCGAAGACGGTGATAGATATTTCAGGGATTAAGAGCTTACGGTACATAGTGGATGAAGGCGATAAGATCAGGATAGGCGCGTTGACTAGAATGCAAGATATTGTTGAGTCTCCCGTTATCAGGGAGAAGTTACCTGTTCTTGCTGAAGCTGTCTCGATGCTGGGTTCATGGCAGATTAGGAATATGGCTACTGTTGGTGGTAATTTGTGTAATGCTTCTCCCGCGGCTGACTCAGCACCCCCACTCCTAGTACACGAAGCAAGAATAAAACTAACAAGCATAGAAGGAACGAGAGAAATACCAATAACAGAATTCTTCGTAGGGCCTAGGAAGACTGTCATGTATAAGACTGAGTTGTTGCAGGAGGTAGTAGTGCCTTACGACACTGATTTCGCTAAGTCTTATTCTTACGTGAAGTTGGGTAGGAGGAACTCCTTCACCCTCTCAGTAGTAGCTGTCGCGACAGTTCTTAAGGTAAGGAACGGGGTGTTTGAGGACGTGAGGATAGCTTTGAACGCGGTCGCGCCAACGCCTGTGAGGGCTAGAAGTGTTGAGTTGTTCTTGAAGGGGAGGGAGGTGAAGAGCGAGGCTATTGAGAAAGCCTCAGAGCTTGTGTTAAACGATATCTCACCAATAAGTGATGTTAGGGCTTCCGCGGAATACAGGAAGCACGTCTCCAAAGTTTTAGTTAAAGATACTTTACTGAAGGCTCTGGAAAGAGCGGGTTTGAAGGAGGTGAGTGATTAAATGTTGGTAAAGTTTAGGTTGAACGGGAAAGAAGTTGAGGTCGATGTGAGTCCTAACGAGATCCTCCTCGATACTCTACGACTGAAATTAGGTGTGCGGAGTGTTAAGAGAGGCTGTGAGAGGGGGGAGTGCGGGACGTGTACGGTTCTCCTCAACGGCGACCCAGTAACTTCTTGCTTGATCTTAACGCCTCAGGTCGATAGGGCCGAAGTAACTACTGTTGAGGGTTTAGAGAATGACCCGAAATTCAGGGAGCTCGTTGAAAGCTTCGTTAACGAAGGAGCGATTCAATGTGGTTTCTGCACGCCAGGCTTCCTACTCACAGCTTACGCCGCTATGATCAAGCAGAAAATAAAGACTCTAGAAGATGTAAGAAAGAGTCTAGAAGGCAACCTATGCAGGTGTACTGGTTACGTCAAAATAATAGAGGCTGTAGCTAAGACAGCGCTTAAGTAGCAACTCTCCCCGAATAAACCAACATAAAACTCGAGCTGTTTTCCTCGGTTAATCCCTCACCTAGCTTGAGTGGGTTTGCCGCATCTAACGTGATGGAACTTAGTTAGACGTTTAGTATCGTCATAGATAAATACCCCTTGATGGAATCATACTTGGGGGTATTGTATTGAGTGTTGAGAGGGAAGTATACAACGATATTCAGACTAACGGCATAATAGGACCACATACTAAGATGATAGGGCCTGTCGCAGACGGTGGTAGAATAACTTTCGTCACTTCCCCGGGTTGTTGGGGTCCTATGATAACCCCTAATATTAGGGGAGGGCATGAGGTCAATGTTCCTGTGGCTGTGGAGGGGGCGAGAGTAGGTGACGCGGTGGTCATACGTGTTTTAAGTGTTGAGGTGCTTTCTAAGGCTTCGTCTTCAGGTGTTGACACGACGCGTCCAGGCAGCTACGTCGGCGATCCATACGTAATGAAGAAGTGTCCCTCATGTAATGAGCCGTGGCCGGACTTCTACGTAGACGGCATAGGGGATGACGCCGTTAAGTGTAGGAAGTGTGGGGCCCCTGCATCACCCTTCATAATGGTTAACGGTTACACGATGGTTTTTGACTTGAGTCTAGGTGTTGGCATCACGGTTAATAAGAGGATTGCGGAGGATATAGCTAAGAACGCGTCAGAATGGAGTATTTTGCCAAGGAATTCTAAGCAGGTTCCGGTCTTGATACTGGGTAAGAGTGATATTATCGGGTTAGCAGCGAGGATAAGACCCTTCTTAGGTCAGCTAGGTAGTACTCCAGCGGTTGACATACCTGACTCACACAACGCGGGCGATTTCGGCTGGTTCCTCGTTAACGCCCCACATCCCTACGCTATCACTAAGGAAGATTACGAGACTAAACTCACTGACGGACACTTAGACATAGACTCTGTCAGGGAAGGTGCTGCCTTGATAGTTCCTGTTAAAGTAGATGGTGGGGGAATCTACGCCGGTGACGCTCACGCAATGCAGGGGGACGGTGAGGTAGCCGGGCACACCGCGGACGTCTCAGCCAAGAGCATAGTTGAAGTCTCGGTTATTAAGAACCTGAATTTAGAAGGCCCCATATTACTCCCACCTGAGGAAGACTTACCGCCCTTAGCCAAGCCGTGGAGAAAGGACGAGTGGGACCACGTATTGAGTCTGGCTAGGAGATTAAAGATAGAGGTAGAGCCCGTGGCTCCCGTACAGATAATAGGCTCCGGACCAACGATAAACGAAGCAGTTATGAAAGGTTTTATGAGAGCTTCTAAACTCTTCGGGATGAGCGTGGAGGAAGTAAGAAACAGGGTAACCATTAGTGGCGCAGTAGAAATAGGCAGATTACCAGGCATAGCGCAAGTAACTCTTCAAGTCCCGATAAGAATCTTAGAGAGGCTAAGAATAGATAACATAGTCACGAGTCAGTACAGACTACCTTTTTAACATAAAATAAAACGTCTATCCTAATCTTAAGTAGAACTATTTAGATACTAATATGCAGGCTTACAACTGAAAGCCTCATCCTTTAGGGCGGGGATGGTTAGAAAAGTTTATAAGCTCTGTATTCGGTAACGTTCTTTATGACGATAACGTCGTTGCTCGTGAGTCTCGGGAGCTACTCTCTAGCGATACTCGGTATGTGTGCTAGACATACTAGGTTAGAATTATGCTCCCGAGACTATGATAGCTGGAACACCCATAACCCCGAGTCCCTCGGAGAAGGGATAGGGGTAATGGGTCGGAGACCCGGCCAGGGATTAAATCCCCCAGAGCGGAGGAGATGTAATCCCAAACCTCCCCGCTTCAGGAGGCGAGGGAACCCCCGCCCTGAAGGGCGGGGAGGAGGTCAGTTGAGTTCAGAAGAAACGCTCAGATGGTTTTTCAGGATCCTCACACATCGTTAAATCCTAGAATGACTATAGCAGAAACTTTGCTAGAACCGTTAAGAGAGCATAAAGTCCAGCTAAACGATTACGAAGAGTATTTAATCAAGGAAATGGAGAGTGTTGGTTTGGGCTCAGAACACTTGTATAGGTATCCTCACGAGCTTTCAGGAGGTCAGAAACAGAGGGTTGCGATATTAAGAGCTATAATCTTAAGACCTAAATTAATAGTACTTGACGAGCCTACCTCAGCTCTAGACGTGTCTGTTCAGGCACAAATACTCGAATTACTGAAGGATCTACAAAGAAACCATAACTTAACCTATATATTCATATCACACGATATCTCAGTAGTTAAATACATGAGTAACAGAATAGCGGTGATGTACTTAGGGAAAATAGTGGAGATAGGGAACTCTCAAAAACTCTATGAAAAACCTCTCCACCCCTACTCAGTTATGTTGCTTTCATCAATTCCAATACCGGACCCGTTAGTCTCTCGAAGCCGGAAGAAGATAATACCTCAAGGCGAACCTCCATCCCCAATAAATCCACCCCCTGGATGTAGGTTTCACCCTCGATGTCCTTACTCCATGGATATATGCAAAGCTAAAGAACCCCCTCTAACGGAGGTTGAGCCGGGATATTACGTAGCTTGCTGGCTTTATACACACGGCTAATTCTACATCAAAAATATTTTGTAAGAGTTCTGCTGTAATCAAATAACCTTATTATTGTATGCGTACATAACATTATTAGGTGATAGGTAATGAACGTGTTGGTTACAGGCGCTTCGTCAGGTATTGGGAGGGCTTTAAGTATTGAGTTCTGTAAGGAGGGTAGTAAGGTTTTGGGGATTGGGAGGAGTGTTGAGAGACTTGAGGAGATTAAGAACGCTTACAATGACTGTTTCGATTACTTAGTTCTTGACTTAAGTGATGTTAGGAGTGTGAGATCCGTTGTAGCCGAGGTTACGAGGAAGTTCGAGGTTTTAGACGTGTTAGTGAATAACGCGGGTTATGGATTATACAAGAACTTACTTGATGTAAGTATTGATGAGATGATTAGTATGACTTTAGTGAATTTCGTCACGCCGCTAGCGTTAGTTAACGAGCTCTTACCTCTTATGAGGAGGGGGTCCACGGTGGTCAACGTAATAACTGCGGGCGTGCACGTCTTAATGACTAAGCTACCTCTTTATGGTGCGACGAAGATAGCGTTACATTATGCTTCGGAAGCTCTACGTAGGGAGTTGAGAACTAAGGGAATACACCTACTCAGTGTTTATCCAGGCGTTGTCAGAACTAGCTTTCACTCTAGGGCTGGTTTAAGTGATGTTAGAGGAGGTATGTCTCCTGAGGAGGTAGCTAAGAAGATAATTAAATCTATTAAGTCTAGGAAGAAGCGTGTCTATATACCTGGTTATTTAGAGGTAGCGCGTGTTTTCCTAGGCCCTCATCTACCAGCTCTCTACTAATACTTGCTTCACGCTCATTGCTTATGAATGAAGCCAACAGCTTCTTCCAGTGTCGAGAAGCCCTTTCTCTCAAGCCAGTTCTCAAGCTCCTTCAGTAAGTTACTCACGTGCTCCCTAGGGCTCCTAACTGTCATCAAGGAAGTCACTAACTGGACTGCTCTAGCCCCGGCTAATACGTACGAAGCTATGTCACCCCAGTACCTGATACCGCCGCAACCTATTATCTCCGCTTTATACTCTCTGTAAGTGTCGTGAACAGCTCTTAACCCGATGTAGAGTATTGGCGCCCCAGAATACCCCATATTACTGGATGAAAGACTGTAGGAGAGCTTCTCAGGATCTATAGAAACCACCTTGACGGAGTTTATCAAGGTCACGGCTCTAGCCCCTCCTTCAAGAGCTTTCCCCACCATGTGGATCAAGCTGTTTCTGAAATCAATCCCTAACTTAGCTATAATAGGCAGTCTCACAGTGCTTGAGACGTCCCTCACCACCTCATACACTGCTTGCAAGTCCGGCAACGAGTTAAGACCGTAACCTGACGTGGTAGGGCAACTCAAGTTAAGCTCGACGGCGCTAGCCCCGGCTTCCTCAGCTATGGAGGAAACCTCCAGATATTCTTCGAGGGATCTACCTCCAACACTAACTATCACAGGTACGCCACAGCTTTTCGCTTCCTGAACTAACTCGTGGATATGTGTAGCTCCCGGATTAGGTAAACCCATAGAATTGATGACGGCTCCTAAATCACTCAAGTATAGAATATTCGGCGGTTTATTCATGACCCTCGGATAACGAGTGATTGTTTTAGTGACTATCGCTGCCAGACCCCAAGAGCACATTATTCTTACTTGTTGACTAGTACTACCTAAAAGACCGCTACCGTTCATCACAGGATGACGTAAGCTTAAACCACATACCCTACTACTTAACCTCACATAAAATCACCTCAAACCAGCGAACGTTATAGTAAACTCAATGAGGTCTTATAAAGCTTTCTACTGAAACCCCCGCGAACATCACGCTTTAAAAATAACATAATTTAAACCGTCAAACGAGAATTTCTTGAAGCATTGGTTTAAGAATTACAGATAGTCACAGAGATTTATGATTTATTTTCTTGAGCAGTATTCTATAATGAAGGTGTGTGCGGTGAAGGAGAAAATCTTACTAGTAGTTTTGATTGGTTTAGTTGTCGTCAGTGTTTTCTCAACCCCGTTGAGCTTGGTGAGAGCTGAGAGGAAGCCTCTTAACGTGGTCATAGTTTGGCATTATCACCAACCATGGTATTATGGAAGCAACGACTCTTACTTCATCCTGCCTTGGGTTAGAATGCATTCGGTAGGTAATTACTATAAGATGGCTTTGATACTGAGTAAGTATCCTGAAGTTAAGGCTACTTTCACGTTCTCTGGCTCACTCCTCCACCAATTACTGAACGCAGTGAACGGTGTCATGGACCTAAGGCAAATAATATCTTGGAAGATAGTTAACGAGACGGCAACCACTAAAGAACTTTTCGAGATGTTGAGGATACCGGGGGGTTTCTTCGACATTAACTGGGCTAACATACTGGAGCTCTCGCCTAGATTTAAGGAATTAAGGAGTAAGGCTCAAGCAGCTTTCACAAAATACGCTGGTCTTCCGGAAGAGGAGATGATAGCTAAGGTAGTTAGTGAGTTTACTAGGCAGGACTTCATAGATCTAGCGACTCTCTTCAACTTACTCTGGATAGATCCGGAGGTAATGAGTAGTGAGTACCCTGAGTTAGCGTCTTTGAGGGTGAGAGCCTTAACTCAGACGAGCCCGTCTTTTACTGAGAGTGAGTTGGCCTTAGTTCTCAGCAAGCACGTGGAGATAATGAGTAAGATAATACCTAAGTATAGAGAATTGCTTAATTCGGGTCAGGCAGAGCTTATTCCAGTACCTTACTCACACCCAATAGCCCCGCTTCTAGCCGACCTAGGCTGGCATGACGATTTAAGACTGCATGTCAGGAAGTCGTTAGAGCTCTTCAACACTTACTTTGGTTACAGCCCCCTAGGTGTCTGGCCTGCGGAGCAAGCTGTTAACGAGGAAGCGCTGAGTGTGTTTAGTGAGTACGGTATTTCATGGTGTGTGACTGACAGGAACGTGTTAGAGTTAAGCGGTGTTGACGTAACGAAACCTGAGAATTACTTGAGGCCTTGGAGAATAGATTTCAACACCACATCCTTCTACGTGTTCTTCAGAGACCCTGACTTAAGCAATAGGTTAAGCTTCACGTACTCGGGGATGGAGACTAGTGCAGCTATCGAGGATTTAAGGAATTACATACTGAGCATAGCTTCCGAGAATACTGACGAGAGTAGCGTCGTGGTCGTGGCTTTAGACGGGGAGAACCCGTGGGAGAGTTACAGAAACTTCGGCGATGACTTCTTAAACTCTCTTTACTCCACCCTCACGGAACTACAGGAGCAAGGCTACATAGTCACCTTAACCCCCTCCGAGTACTTAAGTCTGTATAGGGAGAGGAGTCCCCGACTACCACTAACTACTCAGAAATACCTTGACTTAGCAGGGAAAGACATATCCCACATAACGACTTACGAGTCACTACCTACTAGGGAACTTCAGGCAAGAATAGCTGAGAGTTCTTGGAGCGGCAGAGACGCTAGATTAAATACTTGGATAGGTGATAAACAAGAAAACGTTGCTTTAATGTGGTTAGTTAAAGCTAGAAACGACGTATTGTCTAGGTACGGCGTCTCAAGCCTTAATGAATTAGCTGATGTAGATCCGGTAGCTGCAGAGGCTATCTTAAGAGCTCAGGCAAGTGACTGGAATTGGTGGTATGGTGGAGAGTGGGGTCCTGTAGGCAGGTTCGACATAGTGTATAAGTATTACTTGTCTGAAGCCTACAAGTCCTCAGGCATTCAGCCACCGCCTTACCTAAACGCTACTTTCCTCCCCGACGGCGTTCCCGCAGGATTAATTAACGCACAATCACCACCATCCTTAAGAATCAAGCCAGTGAATTACTTAATACCTGACTCAGAACTAGACCGCGTGTTGGAAGTCATCATAGCTCATGAAGTGCTAGATAAGGTTATCATAGGAGTTGATAGTGATTATATGTATGTGAATTTCCGAATTAAATCACCTGATGATTCGCCATACTCAGTAGTTCTCTACCTGAGTAATCCTAAAAGAAGTTACTCACCGTGGGTCAGGGGCTACAACGTGTTCCCAATAAACGCCACGAGGGATTTAGGCGTAGCTATAGCTAGTGCGATAGTTATCAAAATATCTAGAGAAGCTTTAACGGATCCTCTTAGCAGGGCGGTCATTACCTATCAAGCAAGTGGTAACGAGTCATACTATCCTTCCTACGTTGACTACTATAACATGTTAGTTAGTGATGACGATATCTACGTAACACTAGGTGTTAAGTGGGTTAGTCTAGGCCTGGAAGTCGGTGATGTAACATATTTGGCGGTAGCGCTCTACGTTAACAACTCCTTAGAAGCTTACTCAAGTAGGTTAGGGAGTGTTTACTTCATTAGGGTGCCTAGACCTCCAGTAGCTCCTGGAGCTAACTTAATAGCGGAATTCACGGATCCCGAGAAAGATGATAAAGGTACTGGAACATACGTCTACCCATTAAACAAAGTGTTCGTGCCTGGAGTCTTCGACCTACTTAAGTTTAACGTGCTTGACATCGGCGATAAATACCTCCTAACTTTTGAGGTGAGGGAACTAGGCGGTAATCCGTGGGGAGGGCCTAACGGCTTCAGCATGCAGTTCTTCCACATATACTTAGACACTGACAACGTCCCAGGTAGTGGCAACATAACCACCTTCGGATTATGGGTTAGCGTAGACCCGGAGTATGCTTGGGAAGTAGCGTTACTCATAGGTCCTGGATGGGCCGGGGGCAATAACGTCATATACCCTAACGGCACGAACATAGCTAACGCTATGAGCATCTACGTAGAACAACCTAACAAGATTATGGCGGAGGTACCTAAGCAATTAATACCCGTTATTAAACAGCCTAGTGAGTGGGGATGGGTCGTAGCACTGACTTCATGGGACGGTTACGGAACCAACAACATAAGGTCTTTCTCCATAGACCCAAGTGAGTGGAATTTCGGTGTAGGGGCTCAGAACGCTATAGGGGTTGCCGCAGGAGTCATACCCAGGATAGTGGACCTGCTAGCACCAACACCTGAAGCCCAGTACACCCAACTCTCCTCCTACAGCGTGGACGTGGATACGTTGGTCGGAACCCCTGCTAAAATCAAGGGAGTCAGACCGGCGATGCAAGCCCCGCAACAACCAACGACCGTGACGGAAACAATTACCAAGACAGAGATGTCAAGCACTACTTTCACGCTAACGGAAACCGTGGCAACTCCGCAACTAATTACTGACTGGAATATGGTGATTTTAGGAGTGATTGCGACAGCAGTAATTCTAGGTGTAGTGTTCTTTGTGTTGATTAGGCTCTTCTTAAAGAAGGAGCAATAAATTCAATGATTTTTAAGCTTAAATATAGTATTTTTTCTTGAGGTGATTTGCTTGGGTAGTGGTATTAATAAGACTCTCGCTATAGTTATAGGTGTCGTGATCTTAATAGCTGTTGTAGGGATTATAATCTACATGACTAGCCAACCAACAACAACCCCGACAACCACGCCAACCACAACGCCCACAACCACGCCAACCACAACACCCACAACACCTGTTGAGTATAAGTTAAAATTTGGTGATTTAGAAGTAACTGTTACTAAAGAGATCTACGAGGTGGCTCAGAAAGCTAAGAATAGGCAGATAGACGTTACGATTACTTTCTGGGTTTCTATGATGCCTTTCGAGGAAGACGTGATTAGGAATATAATCGCGAACTTTACTGCCGAGTATCCTGGCATAAAGGTTGATTTAGTTCACAAGGATGGTATGAAAGATGCTTATCAAACTCAAGTAGATATTGGGAGAGGTCCTGACCTACTTACTTGGGCGCATGACTGGACTGGAGAGTTTGCTGACGTTCCCACGATCGTTCCCTTAGATCAGTACTTAACTAGTGATATACTGAATCAGTACGTCGACTCCGCACTCAAGGCAGCGTCTTACGATAACAAGATATGGGGATTGCCCTGGGCAGCCGAGACAGTCGCTCTAGTATGTAATAACGCGTTAGTAAGTAAGATTCCGGAAAACTTTGAGGAATTAAAGAATATAATGCAGCAATATCATAACCCAGCTGCAGACAAGTACGGCATTTCTTACCAAGTCGATCCTTACTTCGTTTCCGCGTGGGCACACGCTTTCGGAGGTTACTACTTCGATGACGCTACTAAGAGACCTGGAGTTAACTTAACTGAGACCGTGACTGGTATAAAGTTCTTCTACGAAAATGTTTACGTATACCTGTATCAAGGCGACTTAGGTCATGATGCTCAATTAAACTTATTCTTAACGGGTAAAACACCGTGTATAGTCACTGGTCCTTGGGATATTAAAGCTATCAGAGATGCCGGCATAGATTTCACTGTAACGCCGCTACCTAAAATATCTGAAACAATAGTAGCGAAGCCGTATTCAGGTGTTAAGCTAATATGGCTTAATAAAAACTCCCAGAATAAAGAAGCTGCAGTGCTCTTCGCTCTATGGTTTACCCTGAATAATAAAGTTATACAGAAACTAGCTGAGGTAGCTGGTTTCGTTCCAGTTCTTAAAGCTGTTCTTGAGTGGGAGGGCTTATCCGAGCTTCCCGTAGTGTATGGTTACGCTAAGGCTGTGGAGGGAAGCATACCTATGCCCTCAAGTCCTGAAATGAATTACGTGTGGGGTCCTGTCAGCGACGCATTAACAGCTATAAATCAGGGTGTACAGACCGTAGAAGAAGCACTCAATTACGCTCAAGCACAGATACTTCAGAAGCTTTCCGGATAAGGTGAATTACGGGTATGGGGAAACCTAAAGGTAAAGAAGAACTCCTTTTTCCTGCTAAAATAGCTCTTCTCCTCGCAGTTCCGTCACTCCTCCTTTTCATATTTTTTAATATATGGCCAATAGCTTTCTCAGTATACTTAGCGTTCACTAACGCTAACAAGATAAACATGTATAGACCGGATTACCCTGCTAGACCGCTTCAATTCGTGGGTCTCAGCAATTTCATTCAGTTATTTAATGACCCGGCTTTCTACTACTCACTACTGAAAACTCTGCTATTTCTTGCGACTTCAGTGCCTCTCAAGATGTTAGTTGGGGTAGGTCTTGCTTTCCTCTTCTCGTCACCCCTGATCTATGGGAAGAGAATTATGAGGGGGTTGTTGCTGACGCCGTGGGCTTTGCCTGCCATACTATCCGTTATGATATGGAGAGGCGCTCTAGACCCTAGGTATGGTCCCATGACGCAGTTCTTCTCTTTAATTGTTGGGAGGCCCTTCCAAGCGGTGGGGACGATAATGAATGAATGGGATGCCTTCCTCGCGTATAACATCATAGAGATGTGGTTGGCTTACCCCTTCGTAATGACCGTGGTCGGTGGGGCTATCTCAGGCATTCCTAAGGAGATTATCGAGGCTTCCATAGTTGATGGAGCGGATGTATTCTCGAGAACTACTAAGATAGTCTTGCCTCTAATAATGAGGACCGTGGCTTTCGTGGCAGTCCTTACGTCAGGTGCTTCCTTACAAGC
>Ga0185307_1000399_pt1 | contig 27985 bp, 27 predicted proteins | sample LHCtaG_FD_128010 | JGI IMG/M metagenome (GOLD analysis project Ga0185307, IMG submission 128010) | Hot spring microbial communities from Little Hot Creek, USA to study Microbial Dark Matter (Phase II) - LHC4sed_matched (SPADES... | ecosystem: Environmental > Aquatic > Thermal springs > Hot... | reverse complement strand
TTAGAGGATGGCTGCTGTTAGGCCCACCTCCCCGCTGTCTTAGGCCGCGGACGCCCTTTGGGCTTGGCACTTAGCCGGCACTTAGGGGCCTTAACCCCGGTCTGGGTTGTTCCCCTCTCGGCCCCCAGGCTTACCCCGGGGAGCCCCACTCCCGCCATCTACGGGGCCCGCAGGTTCGGAGTTGGACTGGGAGCCCAAGGCTTTCGCCCTGGAACCCCCAATCCGTAGCTCTACCCCGCGGGCACCCTCCAGCGGGGCTGCGCTGCGACGCACTTCGGGGGGAACCAGCTATCACCGGGCTAGATTGGTCTTTTGCCCCTAGGCGGAGGTCATGGGAGCGAATTGCACGTCAGCACCCCTTCGGGCCTCCACCGGGGTTTCCCCCGGCTTCACCCTGCCCCCGCCTAGATCGCCCGGTTTCGGGTCTCACGGCAGTGACTCCGGGCCCTGTTAGGACCCCGCCCCTCGCGGCACGAAGCCGCTGCGGGCTCGTCGGTTTCCCTACGCCTTCGGGGTTAACCCCCTTAGGCTCGCCACTGCCGTGAACTCCCCGGCCCGTGTTTCAAGACGGACGGTGCGACCCCGGTCCACCCACCTCGTACTCCCCGGTCGCCCGGGTTTCCTTCGGGGGCTTCACCCCTTTCGGGCCGCACCGTGCTTCGCCGCCCGGTTTCAGGCTCTTTTCACCCCCCTTCCGGGGTACTTTTCAGCTTTCCCTCACGGTACTTAGTTCGCTATCGGTCTCGGGACGTATTTAGCCTTGGAGGTTGGTGCCCCCCAACTTCCCACGGCAAAACCAAGCCGTGGTACTCTACTCCGCGGCGCGGGCCCCCACGGTTTCGCCTACGGGACTATCACCCTATCCGCAGTGGCAGGAGGCGCCTCCTGCCACCTCTACGGTGGGGCTTTCCAGCCCACTTCGGCTACCGTGGGTCGGCCCGCTGGGGGTCGGGCCCCCAGCCGCGGAGCCAGTAACACCACATCCCCACCGACTCATCGCCGGCGGGTTTGGTTTGGGCTCTCCCCCTTTCGGTCGCCCCTACTCAGGGGATCCCATATTGGTTTCTCTTCCTCCCCCTACTAAGATGTTTCCGTTCGGGGGGTTCCCGCTCGGTACTCCCCGGTTGCCCGGGTTTCCCGAGCGCCGCGGGTTATCCCCGCGGCAGGAAGTCCCATTCGGGGATCCCGGGTTCTACGGCTGCCTGCGCCTCCCCCGGGCATATCGCCGCTTGCCGCGCCCTTCCTCGGCGCCCGAGCCGAGCCATCCACCGAGCGGCCTCGTGCCAACGAGCTGGGCGGGGTGGTACCGTCTCGCAGACCTGTACACGGCGCTCACAGATCGCGCCATCCACCTGGGAGAAAGGCCTCCCAGGCTTCACCGGGGGCTACCCAGACACTCACGTAGGCTGAACCACACACCCTTAGGTGGGAGGTGATCCAGCCGCACCTTCCGGTACGGCTACCTTGTTACGACTTCTCCCCCCTTGCGGGGGTGAGGTTCGACCCGCCCAGCAGGTCACCCCACTAAGCGGGCCTCACCCCACCCTCGCTCGGGTGGAGCGACGGGCGGTGTGTGCAAGGAGCAGGGACGTATTCACCGCGCGATGTTGACGCGCGGTTACTAGGGATTCCGCGTTCACGAGGGCGAGTTGCAGCCCTCGATCCCAACTACGGCGGGGTTTGAGGGATTGCCTTCCCCTCTCGGGGTCGGGTCCCGCTGTCCCCGCCATTGTAGCCCGCGTGCAGCCCGGGGGTTTCGGGGCATGCTGACCTGCCGTGGCCCCCTCCTTCCTCCGCCTTACGGCGGCAGTCCCCCCAGAGTGCCCCGGCCCCGGAAGACCGGGTAGCAACTGGGGGCAGGGGTCTCGCTCGTTGCCGGACTCTCGGCCCTGCGGTGGGGTCAAAGAGGTCTGAAAAATTTAGGGTGAAGTAGGGGGAGAAGGCTAAGAGCATATTTTACCTTTTCTCTTCCATAAACGATTATTCGATACCGTTGTTTTCTCCCTTCTTAGTCCTGCCGTATGATCTTATGCTAACCTCCACCCCCACGCTTAACAAGTATTTAGCAACACTAACTAAGTACTTTCCTTCCTTTTATAGTAATAGAGGTAACCATCCCCTAACAAGTACCCAGTAAAGTACTCAATTATGTTCATACCGACCCCACACGCAGGTTAACCGGACATCTCACGACACGAGCTCGCCCACGTCATGGCTCCCGCTATTTTATCTGGGTGAAGTAGGGGAGGATTTCCCTTACTAAGTATACTCTTTTTCCGTCATCCACCCTAGGTTTATAGCCTAAATTCCGCAATATCTCGCATAATTTCTCGGCGTAACTTCTACTAGCTGACGCAATCCTCACTTCCCTACCCCTAATATAGCCATCTGACGCCACTATACCAGCAATATACACTAGTTTATTGACCGCCTCTCTCCCCACCAAAACGTGCTGTCTAAGATAAGCTTAAACGTTGCGGGAGCCATGAGCGTGTCTGGCGACGGCCATGCACCTCCTCTCAGCGCGTCGGGCAAGGTCGTCAGCCTGGCCGTCATCCTGCTGTCTCCCCCGGTAAGATTCCTGGCGTTGACTCCAATTGAGCCGCAGGCTCCACCCCTTGTGGTGCTCCCCCGCCAATTCCTTTAAGTGTGCTGGGCGGCGGCACGCGGGATTAGGTTGGGGGACTTAGCTGACCTCCTCCCCGCCCTGAAGGGCGAGGGTTCGGGGCTACATTCCCCCGTGCCGGGGGTTTAGCCCCGGGCCGGGTCTCCGGCCCATTACCCCTACCCCTCTCTTCGAGGAGCTCGGGGTTATGGATGTTTTATGCGTTATCACAGCCTCGGGGGCATAGTTTTAGTCCGGCGTGCGTATTAGGTATCGCTAGGGAGCGGCCCCCGAGGCTCACTGGTATCGACATCATCATCTAAAACGCTATGGGGTAAACCGGTACACCATAAACGCCAGTTCATTTCCCGCGTGCCCACCGCCTTTCAGCCCTCCGCCCCGAGGGGGTTGGTCCCCTCTCGGGATTGCGGCCGTACTCCCCAGGCGGCGGGCTTAACGGCTTCCCTGCGTCACTGGGCGGGCTCTGAGCCCGCCCAACGACTAGCCCGCATCGTTTACAGCCGGGACTACCCGGGTATCTAATCCGGTTCGCTCCCCCGGCTTTCGCCCCTCACCGTCGGGCGCGTTCCAGCCGGCCGCCTTCGCCACTGGTGGTCCTCCCGGGATTAACGGATTTCGCCCCTACCCCGGGAGTACCGCCGGCCTCTCCCGCCCCCTAGCCCGGCAGTATCCCCCCCGTCCCCGGGTTGAGCCCGGGGCTTTAAGGAGGGACTTACCGGGCCGGCTACGGGCGCTTTAGGCCCAATAACCGTCCCGACCACTCGCGGGGCTGGTATTACCGCGGCGGCTGACACCAGACTTGCCCCCCGCTTATTCCCCCGCCTTTTTACAGCGGGGAAAAGCCCCTCTTCGGGGCACTCGGGGTGACCCCGTCACGGTTTCCCGCACTCCGCTAGAGGGTCCAGCGGGGATACTTAAGGATTTAATAAGCGTGTAGTTTTAAAGATGAAAGAATTTATTGCGTGGCTTGATGAGAGATAAAAAGTCCTTAACCTCCGTTTTACCAGTAATCAAAACAGCATATATTGGTTTACCTCTTTCTACCCATGTATACATCTTAGCTTTTATTCCAAACTCTTTTATTATTGAATTAAGCACTTCAATTATCTTCTTATTTCTCATTTTAACTACGATGGAAATAGTTCTTGACAATTTCTTAGTTGATCCCTCAGTATCCATGTCTGGAAAACCTAACCTGTGATAGATCAAATAACATAGAAGCCCCCATAAATTAGCCCGCTGGACCCCTCTATTTGCGGAGGTTTCGCGCCTGGTGCGCCCCGTAGGGCCTGGGCCCTTGTCTCAGGGCCCATCTGGGGGCTCCCGCTCTCACGGCCCCTACCCGTTATAGGCTTGGCGGGCCGTTACCCCGCCAACTACCTGATGGGCCGTGGCCCCATCCTCGGGCGGCTGCGCGGACATCCCCGCGCAACCCTTTCGGTAGGGCCCCTTCCAGGAGTCCCTACCTATCGGGGATTAGCCTCAGTTTCCCGAGGCTATCCCCGTCCCGAGGGTAGGTTAGCCACGTATTACTCAGCCGTCCGCCACGCCCCGGTAACCGGGGCGTACGACTCCCATGGCTTAGCCTCACCCCGATAGCGGTCGGGTCCGGCAGGATCAACCGGAGTCGCGGCCGCAGGCCGCGGGGTGTGTGGTCCAGCCTACTACGTGGTCTGGGTAGCCCCCGTCGGACCTGAATCCTCCGGGGTTAGCGCCCCGGGTTATTCAGGCCCCCACATGATTAGTGCAACTCTTTGTTGCCGCAACCGGAGGCGACCCCTCATCCACGGGGCTCTGCCCCTAGTCCGGTCCAGCCGCCGCCAGGGGGTTGCGGCGCCGTAGGTATCTATGATTAGCGAGCTTATAAGCTATATACTGCGTGACCTTACGGACCTCGAGAGGTTTTTTGTATTATGTTGTTCTAGGTGTTTGTATCAAGTAACCTAGGTCTTGGGGTACCGCTTGCCTCTAGACTCTCTCCCATTACTTTACATCTACTCCTTGTACTTAGAGGCTCCTACCTCGCTCGCACCCTACGGGCTACTGATATAGGGTAGTGGGCTACCGTTAAGCTGAACGTAGTAGCTCCCACCTACGCTTAGCCCTCCTAGACTTGAAGCTGCACTTCATAGTCTAGGCGGCTCCGGCAGGTAGAACGAAGACGGAACCTACAAACACTACCTCCTATAATCAATTACGGAGCGGCTAGATGCTTTTGATGCTCTTCTACTACTCTCCACGCCTCCCATCTCCTTAAGGAGTGCGGACCTCGAGGTCGTGGTGGTGCTGTACAGGTATTTAACCTTTGGGGAGCTGGGGTTTGGGGCACGGGTTGCGGTGTCTTAGGATGCCAGAGCCTCTTAGGGAAGCCCTAGGGCGAGGGTTCCTAGGTGTACGCGTCTGCGGTGAGGAGTCCTCAGTAACGAACCGCGCGGTAGAGCTAGCCCGGGACTGTGTAGCTGTAGTCGCTGTTGGAGACTACGTCTGCAGGAGCTTTGTGGAGCTAGGGTACGTACCGGCTGTCTGCGTAGTTGATGGGGTTACTAGGAGGGCCTTAGTACAGCCTTTAGTAGGTAACCGCTTTAACTACGTCTATGAATGCGTTAACCCCAGGTCCCACATATGCTTAAACGCCGTGGAAGCACTTAGAGAAGCTATACTCGCCTCCACCACGGGCTCTAAGACCCTGCTCCTCGTTAAGGGCGAGGAGGACCTACTAGCACTAACAGCACTAGTGGAGGTACCGGATGGATGGTGCGTTGTATACGGTATCCCTAGCTGCGGGGTAGAGGTAGTGACTGTAGATAGCTACGTAAGGTTCGCCGCGCAGAAGATCCTCGAGCTCTTCGAAGAAGTAGAGCTAGAGAGACCCCCAGAGCTGGAGAGACTGCTAAAAGTAGGTACCACGTAAAGGTAAGGGTAGGAGGTACGTGGACTACCTCCGTGAGGCTGCTAAATAGGGCTGCGTAAGCGAAGCCCCGTATGGAAGCATCTAAGTAGACCTCTAGAACTTCCTCAAAGCCTGCACCTAAGGACGCGTAGGCATCCCCTAGCTCTACGTACAGCTCGGGTATGGGGGCTGCAGAGAGATTGGAAAGCCTAAGAGCTCTACGCCTAAGAGCTTCAAGAGCCCTCTGCGAACCTTGATACTGGTCTAAGTAGAGAAGCTTAGCTAACCTACTTAAGGAGCTTACGTAGAGAGCTAGTGCAGCCGCAGGGTCCTTAGCTGAGAGGTTCTCGGCCTTCAGTAGTAGTCTCCCAGCAGAATCGAGCTCTTCAACTCGATCCACCGGTATGCTGGAACTACGTAGGAGCGCGTAGAGATAGCTAGCATACCGGTAGAGAACTGATAGCCGGTCTAAGCTAACCTCGCCCTCTAATCTCAGTAGGTCTACAGCACCTCTAAGAGCTTTAAGTGCAGCTAGAGCAGCCTCTGCAAGGGTATAGCTTGCTGCGAGCTCCTCAATAGCTTCTACAACAGTTTCAGAGTAGCCGACCGCCCTATCGAACAGCTCCTCAGCCTTTACAAGAGCTGCGTAGACCTCGGAGAGCACTACGAGAGTACCTACAGCTGTAGGTAGAGAGCGCGACCACTCCTGGTACTCCTCATAAAGTCTAGTAAGCCTCCCCCTAACATCAGCTACTACATCGCTGAGTCTAAGAGCCCCCGACTCCACCCCGCAGGTCCAAGCAGATTTAACTACGCTAAGTAGGTGAAGAAGTACTACAACCCCGTGAGGTCTTACTAGAGCTGACCCCTCAGAGTACTCCAGGTCCCTGCAGAGGTCCTTGAATTTCTCCAAAGACCTCCCCAAGCTCTCGTTAACTAACCTAACCCACTCCTCAAGTAGCTGCCTTAGGTAGCCCCTACTACCTCCTACACTACCTACCGCAAGCCCCCCGAGAACCTGCAAGGCTTCATAGAGATCAGCTACCTCTACAATCCTCACCTCCCGGTCCTTGTAGAGCTTTAAGGTATCCCAGCTCAGACTCTGAGAGTAGGGTACTAGAACTAGCCTTACCCTATCTACTAGTGAGAGAAGCTTCTCGTCAGCGTAACCCACGTACCCGAAACCACCATCGGGTAGCAGAATACCTACCACAGCCACAGGCTCCGACAGGGTGAGGTTAAGTAGAGCTAGCGCAACTCCTAAACCTACAGCGGCGCTAGAGGAAGGGCCAGCAACTTTAGCGATCGGTGCATCTAGGTACACGTAGTAGCTGTAGCGGCTGAAGTCTACTCCGACAGCGGTTGCAGCAGCAAGTACTGCTACGTAGCTAAAGGCTGTGAAGTACTCGTCTGTAGAGAGCTCTGCCCGGGTAAGTACAAGCCCATTACCGCTAGCTACGGCAACGTACAAGTCCATAGGAAAGCCTCTTAAGCTCGCCCCATCGGAAGCTACTCCAGCTGTAAGCAACCTCACCTCCCTGCAATGGCTTGGACCCCCCAGCGCCTGGCATAGGCTAAAGGACCCTCTAGCTACAGAGCTAGCTACAGAACTAAGCGCTAAGAGCATCAGTAGTAAAGCTACTAAAGCTCTCGTAACCCTACCCACACTACTCAGCTTAAGAAGAAATTATAGCCTGACAACAACTGTTCGTCCCAAGGCCCTCTACGTTAGCTCGTAGCACCTAAGGGCTTTCCCCACATACTTCTTCGCTAGTGGCACAAACACCTTCAGAGCGAAGTCGTAGAGCATCAGGGTGAAGGAAGGTAGCTACTTAAGGGTAGCTACTTCGCAAGTGCCGTAGCTAGGTCTAGGACTAGCTAATACCTGAATATCGTGAATAACTGCATATGTAGTTTGAACTGACCCACCCTAAGTAATGGAGGTACCACCTGAAGAGCCCTGCTTCACATTGAGTTCCTTACACCTGCTGTCCACGGCTTGATTAACGGTACTTCCGATCTCTCCATTCTATCCTCGTAGTCAGAGGTCGTCGGTTCCACACCTAGACCTGAGGATGCTGTAAATGATTACGTCCTTAAGCTCTAGGCTGTAAGCCCCTACACCTGCCTTAAAAGGTGAGGCTTTTAGTTATAAGCGACCCAGCATGCTGGTTGTAGTAGAACACCTAGAGCCGTGTATATCCCCGTGGCTACTTAGTGAGTACAGCTACGTAGTGGAGGTTTTCGGAAGGAACACCCTCTTCACTAACGTAAGGTCTAAGAAAGCTAGGGAGTTGCTGAGGAACCTCGGTGCAGAGGTTGAGGAGAGAAGCGTAGTAGAGCTCGTAAGGAATGGAATTATCGCAAATCCCTTGATCCTCGACCCTAGGGCGGCTGAAGAGCTTAGACCTACCGATACCTACAGCTCAGACGCTGTAATCATAGGAGGAATAATGGGGGAGCACCCACCAAGGGGTAGAACCTTCAGAGAGGTTACATCAAAGCTACCTCGTAATGCTACAGCCAGGAACCTAGGTAAGTATCAGCTAACCATAGCTGGAGTAGCGTATGTTTTACGTATGATAGCAGGAGGGATGGAACTTAAGCACTTAGACATACGCTTCGGGCTTAAGTTCACTATTAAACTCGGAAGCTACGAAGCTGTAGTCGAACTACCCTACGCCTTCCCCTACGAGAGTGGAAAACCCGTACTACCTAGGAACTACCTGGAGACTGTTGCTATGAGGTCCCTCCTTTTCAAGTACAGCCACCGCTGCTTAGATGAGGTCGAGTAGTGGGGGTAGCCTAGCAGCTAGAACCTCAGCTTTCGATGCTTGGAGAGCTGAGAATGCGGTTAGCCTTTTACGCGAAGCTTAATAGCGCGCCGAAGCTTACTAGAGAGGATAGGTACTTTGGAGCAGGTAGAGCTACTGAAGAAACTAGCTACCCTGGCCTTAGTAGAGGTTGAAGAAGCTAAGCTAGAGCTTATACGCAGGGACATAGAGAGGATCGTAGAGATGTTTAATAAGATACGGGACCTGAACCTACCAGAGGACTTAGAGCCCCTCTACACCACCTACTTCGGTGGAGGAAATCTTCGGGACGACTCTGTAGAAAGAGTGAAGGAGTCGGAAGTGCAGGAACTACTCGACAGGAAGCTGGAGGAGGGCTACGTAAAGGCTCCTAGGACTTTGTGAGACCATGCGCTCGCCTCAGTGTACGGACTTAGCTACCATAAGTATCGAAACCCTTAGAGCTCGCGTTGAAGAGGATCCTGACTTCCTGTTTAAGTACATAGAGGAGGTCTACAAGATTATAGAGAGATGTGAGGAAACTATTAGAGCCTACATAACCCTCAGACCTATGGAGGATGTAATCAAGGAAGCTGAAGGCATTCTGAAGAGGGGATCCCCGGGGCCACTTGGAGGAGCTTTAGTAGCTGTAAAGGATAACATTAGCACTAAAGGTATTAGGACTACCTGCGGCTCCAGAATGCTGGAGAACTACGTACCGCCATACAGTGCAACCGTAGTTGAGAGAATCGAGGCGGCCGGAGGCATCATAATCGGTAAGACCAACATGGATGAGTTTGCGATGGGCTCTACCACCGAGAACAGCTCTTTCTTCCCCACTAGGAACCCCTGGGATCCTGAGCGTGTACCTGGGGGATCCTCGGGAGGTAGTGCTGCAGCTGTAGCAGCATGTGAAGCTACCGTAGCCCTCGGATCGGATACTGGCGGCTCCATAAGGCTACCAGCAGCTTACACGGGTACTGTAGGCCTTAAGCCAACCTACGGGTTGGTAAGCAGGTACGGGTTGGTAGCTTACGCAAGTAGCTTAGACCAGATAGGCCCCATAGGTAGACGCGTAGGTGACGTTGCTAGGGTACTATCGGTTATAGCCGGCTACGACTCTCGAGACTCCACGAGCCTTAAGGTAGAGGTCCCTGACTACAGTCTGTTCGTTAAAGATGAACCCCTTAGGAAGTACCGTACGGTCGTCGTAGAGGAGATGGTTGGAGAGGGAGTTGATAGGGGGGTCGTTAAGGTACTAGAGCAAGTGGTCAACAAGCTGGAGGGCTACGATATCGAGGTTGAGTTTAGGAGTATGCCGGTACTAGAGTACTCCCTACCAGCGTACTACATCATAGCTATGGCTGAAGCTAGCTCTAACCTAGCTAGATACGACGGCCTTAGGTATGGAATATACCTAGGTACGGAGGGGCTACTGTGGACTAAAGCCTATACCCAGGTTAGGAAGGTAGGTTTCGGTGACGAGGTTAAGCGGAGGATACTCCTAGGAACTTACGTCCTAAGCGAGGGGCTTTACGAGGGGTACTACATGAAGGCTGCTAAGGTTAGGAGAATGATCTACGACAGCTTCAGAAAGCTATTTTCAGAGTTCGACTTAGCCCTCTCGCCGACAGCTCCAGCACCCCCACCTAAGCTTGGTGAGGTAGTAACGGATCCTCTTAAACTCTACAGCCTCGATATAAACACCGTACCGATAAACCTAGCCGGTCTACCCGCTATAAGCGTTCCAGGAGGAGTAGCTGGAGGTCTCCCAGTTGGGATACAGCTGTTCGGACCTCCCCTCTCCGAGGGAGTTCTACTTAATGTAGCACGGATAATAGAGGTGATAGTAAGCTGTGAGTGACGGCACCATCATAGGCTTAGAGGTACACGCACAGATGACCTCTCTTAGAACGAAGCTCTTCTGTAGCTGCTCAAGCGATTACAGAGGTAAGAAGCCGAATACCGATGTCTGCCCAACTTGCCTGGGGCTCCCTGGATCCCTGCCTGTGCTTAATCGGGTAGCGCTGGAGAAGGCTATAGCATTAGCCCTAGCTCTGGGCTGTAAGATCTCTGAGAAGCTCTTCTTCGTTAGAAAGCACTACTTCTACCCAGACTTACCGAAGAACTATCAGATATCTCAGTACGATAGGTACGGCCTGATCCCAATAGCTATGAACGGCTCTATAACCATAAACATGGGTAGCTACAGCAAGGTCGTCAGGATCAGGAGGATTAATATAGAGGAGGATACTGGCAGGATAGTGTACCCAGGGAGTAGCCCACTCGGGAGTACCTACTCACTAGTAGACTACAATAGAGCCGGTATAGCTCTCCTCGAGATAGTCACAGAGCCGGACTTCTCCAGCCCTAGAGAGGCTAGGGTGTTCCTAGAGAAGCTAGGCTCCATACTTGAACACCTAGATATAACCGATACCTCTCTCGAGGGGTCTCTACGTGCCGATGCCAACGTATCCATCGCAGGCGGTCCAAGAGTTGAGATAAAGAACATAGGCTCTCCTAAAGAGCTTGAAAAAGCGCTTAGCTATGAGATAACAAGGCAACTTAATATACTGAGGTCTGGAGGTACCCTAGAGAGGGAGACGAGGCACTGGATAAAGGAGAGGGGTATAACGGTACCCTCCAGAGCTAAGGAGCTCGAAGGCGACTACAGGTACTTCCCCGACCCGGACCTACCCCCGGTAAGCATACCGTCAGAACTCGTAGAGTCCGTTAGGAGAAAGCTCCCCGAGCTACCGGATCTTAGAGCTAGAAGGTTGGCTAAGGAGTATGAAATAGGAGACTACATGGCGTCCGTACTGGTGCTTAGTAAGAAGCTCTGCGACCACTTCGAGAAGACCGTTAAGCTATGTGGAAAGCCCAAGATCGTTTCGTCAATACTTGTTAACGAGTTCTTGAGGTGGGTCGACGAGTTAGACCTAGACTTAAGTGAGGGGCTAGCACGTTTAAACTCGGAGAGACTATGCAGGATCGTTGACTACGTCGAGAGGGGGCTAATAAGCGTAAAGCTCCTTAAAGAGTACGTTAGGCGCGTGATTTCGGAGGACGTGGACCCTGAGAGAATTGTAGAGAGCGGTATGACCACCCTAACTTCTGTTGAAGATCTTGAGAGGGTAGTGGAGGAGGTCTTCAGGGAGTATCCGAAGGCCGTTGAAGATGCTAGGAGGGACCCCAAGGCAATAAACTTCCTAGTGGGCCAGGTAATGAAAAAGACTAAGGGGAGAGCCGATCCTAAATTAACGAACGAGATAATTCTGAGGAGGCTACAGGAGTATGAGCCTAGCTAGCTACGTTAGTAGGGCAGAGGAGATCTCCAGCGATATCCAGGCTGTTCGCAAAGCTCTCGAGGTCTACAGCAGCACTCTCCGAAACTCCGTGAGAAGATATGGGGAGGTAGCTAACCTCAAGAACTACGGAAGGTACGTGATCGTCGGGGACGTGCACGGTAACCTTAACGACCTAAAGGAGATACTAGAGAGGTACTCTAGGGAGCACTTAGAGAGGGGGGATACAACCCTACTCTTCCTCGGGGACTACATAGACCGAGGTGAGCGCCAGCTTGAAGTGCTACTCACCCTCATGGAGCTTAAGGTAGACTACCCCGACTCCGTGTTTCTACTACTGGGGAATCACGAAGGGGTCAGCATAATCGAGCCTTCCCCCCATGACTTTCCGGACGAGCTCATAGCGAGGTACCTTCTAAGGGATGGCCTAGACCTGTACCGACGCATAGTTGAGGAGATATTCAGCAACCTGCACATAGCGGCATACCTGAAGGACTCATTCCTAGCGCTACACGGAGGCCTCCCGGTATCGAGCTACCGTAAGGCCCAAAGCCTTAGAGAGTACCTCTTAGGAGCTGAGGACCGGGTAGTTATGGACACTTTGATCGAAGTACTCTGGAACGACCCTATAGAGAGCAATGAGGAGGGACGTCCATCTCCTAGGGGAGCCGGTAATCTCTTCGGACGTCCTGTTACAGAGTGGGTAACGAAAACCTTTAACGTAAAGCTAATCGTGAGGGGGCACGAACCGTGCGTTGCCGGGTACAAGTTTAACCACGGATATAGAGTACTCACACTCTTCAGTAGGAGGGGGCCCCCGTACTTCAACCCGAAAGCGGCCTTCCTCGACCTTGACCTTTCCGATAGAAGCTGGCCTAAATACGTTAAGGAAGCTAGATACATACATACAATCTAAGCTTCCACCTTAGTACCTTAGAGCGAAGGCTTTAGCTACGGAGCACGTGAAGATATAGCTTAGCTAAGTACTTTCAGGAGGGTGTACTAGGTGAACGCGTTCAAGTCTGCCTTAACGCCCGAGACTGCCGAGGGTTTACAGTACCACATACACCTAAAGCCCGGTGATGTACCTAGGTACATCCTACTGCCTGGAGACCCAGGGAGGGTACCTCTCATTGCAAGCTACTGGGATGAGGGTAGGAAGGTATCCGAGCATAGATGTTACGTGTGCTACGTAGGAAAGTACCGCAGCGTGGAACTCGCGGCTATGTCTACAGGTATAGGGGGTCCATCTACAGCTATAGCTATAGAGGAGCTTCTAAGGGTCGGCGCGGATACTTTTATCAGAGTAGGCACTACGGGAGCTCTTCAAGAGTACATAAGGCTGGGGGATGTAGTGATCTCAACAGCTGCAGTACGCTTCGATGGGGTAAGCAGGATTTACGTAGACCCCGAGTACCCAGCAGTAGCTAGCTACGACGTTCTACTAGCACTAATAGAGGCAGCTGAAGCTCTGGGAGTTAGGTACCATGTAGGGCTAACTGCAAGTAGCGATAGCTTCTACGTAGGTCAGGGACGTCCAGGATTTAGAGGCTACCTACCGGATGGGTGGAGAGGTATTGAGTTAAGGCTTAGGGAGCTGAACGTCCTTAACTTCGAAATGGAGGCTTCCACCATATTTACCTTAGCTAACATCTACAGGGCTAGAGCTGGGGCAGTTTGCGCAGCTATAGCGAATAGAGTTACCAATGAGTTCGACCCTAACGCAGGGGTAGCTGAAGCTATTAAGGTAGCCAATGAAGCCGTTAAGATACTCAGTGAGTGGGATGAGTTACTGAAAGCTAGTGGAAAGAGGTACCTATCGTTTAATGCTCTAAGGTCAGCTCTACTTAAGTAAGTGTACAGGGACTGAAGTTGGTTAAGATACTAATAGATGGAGCCTCAATGGTACTACTTAGGGAGAGAGCTGAGTTCGTAAAGCGCGGTTATGTCTACATAGAGAATGGAGTTATAAAGGCTTTCGGAGCTGGAGAAGCACCGGAGGAGTATCAGTACCCAGAGCTCTTACTATCTGGTAGCGGAAGACTCCTCTCAAAGGGTTTCGCATCAGGCTTCACGGTACTCACCCTTTACCCGCTCAGGTACAAGGTGGACTTCGTAGATTGGTTCCTAGTTAGGGAGCTGCTAAAGTCCATGCGGAGGAGTGATATGTACTACATAGCAACACTATCCCTAGCAGAGCTAGTTAGTAGTGGAGTTACTGAAGCTCTAGTAGTAGACGTTTACCTAGATGAAGTGGCTAGAGCTGCTAGAGATGTGGGGATAAACGTAACGCTTGCACCTCCTCTTAACTGCGATCTTAACGACGAACAGCAACTTCAGGAGCTTAGACTACTACTAAGCAGGTGGCGAGGGCAGGTGGAGGGTGTTAGAGTAGCTATAGCTGTATGCAATGAGCTAAAGGAGCGGTACGTGAACTTAGCTAAAGAGTCTAGCATACCTATATACGCTATTGACTTAGAGAAGGAGATCGAGGAGATACCGGAAGCTCCTGAGATCGTCTTAATAAACCCTCGTACAGCCTTGCGTGGGAGGGCTATCTACTACGGTAGTATGCTACGTGATTGGCAAGCATATGGAGGGCTTGGTATTGGGGTTAGAGCTTCATACAGTATGAGGGAGGTATTGAAGGAGCTTATCTGGATGAGGAAGGTGAACCCCCTAGAGGCTCTCATAGCTGGAACTAAGACTACCTCAGAACTCGTAGCTTACGGAGATTCATCCCTAATTAAGGAGGGTGCGAGGAGTAGCATAGTTGTATTCAACATGTCTGAGCCTCCGGGATGGCCTCCACCGAACTCCCTGGACTCAGCAGCTAGGGCGATTGTTGAGGGAAACCTCCGTATAGAGACCGTAATAGTTGGTGACGATATAGTACTCGACAAGGAGGGCCTTCTGACAGTAGGGTACGAAGTCTTTAAAAAAGCTATTAGAAAGGTAGAGGAGGTATACTCCTTTACTCTTCCTCCTCTTTAATCCTCTCGACCGTAGCTAACGGTATTACTCTCTTTTTTATTACCTCATATAGTCTTCTAGCTTCTTCATCTGTAACATACCTTGCTGATGTCGTGAGTATGGCTATGCTACTTTTAATGGCTTCCTCGACTGTCTTACCATTCAGCGGTACTCTCTGCCTCTCAACTATGGATGGGGATGGAGCTACCATAGCGGCCTTCTTTATGTATAGGAACTCTCCATTTATTGGAGTAGCTACTAGAGCACCTACCTCGCTATCCCCTAGCTTAATCGAGAGAATTACGTCTCCATCCTCAGTTTCACCTAGTCTCTCTACCGAGTACTCTACTATCCCCTCCATAATAGCCTTAGCCCTGGGTAGTACTAAGTCTAAGGCTTTCTGCACCTCCTCAGTGGGAACCCTTCTAAATAGCTCTATCTTTAGGGACTCTAGCTTCCACTCCAACCTCCCTTCAGAGACCTCGTAGTCTAGTATTATCCTCACTACATCTCCCTTCTCGACCTTGAGGTTCTCCACTAGGACACTGTAAAGTAGCTTGTTAAGCTGCGCAACGCTGTAAGCTACATCGCTACTCCTTATAGCTCCCTCCTTAATCATATCCCTAAGCTGTGCGTAGATAGTTCTCCTGATTTTATCAGCGAAGGCTCCAGCTATGACTAACCCTGAGCTCAGCCTAGGCATATCTAGGCACCTCAATAAAAATTTAAGTTAGGGAGCTATTAAGTACTTTTGAGAGAGATTGCTGAGGGATCTTGTGAAAGCCCTGCTGGGAAAGGAGGTTGCTGAAGTACTATGGAGAAGGGTTGAGATCATCGGTGACATAGCCATACTTAGAAAGCCCATTGGAGTAGACTTGGACTTAGAGGTATTTAGGTTAATAGGTGCTGAGCTGATTAAGAGGTACCCAAACATAAGGTCTGTGTGGCTAGCTGTAACTCCAGTAAGGGGTTCTCATAGGACTAGGGAGTACGTACACCTAGCTGGGGAGAAAAGAACTATAACCCTGTATAAAGAGCATGGCTGCGTCTTTAAAGTGGACATAGCTAAGGTATACGTATCGCCAACTCTAAATTACGAGCACATAAGGATAGCTAAGAGTATAAGGGATGGTGAGGAAGTACTTAACATGTTTGCTGGAGCAGGTCTTTTCTCCATAATAATAGCTAAGCACTCCAGACCTCGGCTCGTCGTCTCCGTAGACATAAACCCACACGCCTACGAGCTCATGGTTGAGAACGTAAGGCTAAACAGGGTTGAGGGAGTAGTTATCCCGGTTCTAGGCGATGCCAAGGATGTGGCTAGGGAGCATCCAGGGAGGTTCGATAGGGTACTAATGCCTCTCCCAGAGCTAGCTTACGAATACTTCGAGTACGCTGTTTACACGTTAAAAAGCTCTGGATTCATCCACGTATACGACTTCATAACCGCTGAGAAAAAAGAGGAGGCCCTAAAGGAGGCTCGGAGTAAGTACCTTAGGAGGTGCAACCAGCTCGGAGTTACCGCTTCAGTAAAGCTTTCGAGAATTGTTAGGTCTGTTGGCCCCCGCTACTACCAGGTCGTCCTCGATCTCTACGTCGAGAAGTTCTCTCAGACCTCCTCCTAGCCTCCGCTTCTGCTTCGCTCACAATCGGGATCACGCGTACACTTAAACCCATAAGCTTGTTGGTTACCTCATCTAGGAACCTTATGTAAGAGCCCCTCTGACCCATTAGAGGTCCTAGATTCTCCCTCTCCACTCTTACAGCTAGGTAAGAGCCCATTAAGTCGACCTTAACCCTCTTCCATATCCACGATACCGGGTGGATAGCTCTAATGTAGTTCGTTAGATCCAGATCTAGCTCTAAACCCCTCACCCTCCCGCCGAGCTCCTTTTCTATAGCCTCTACTCTCTCACCACCTTTACCAACAAGCCTACCTAGGTGGCCGGCCTTTACTACAACTAGGTACTTAGGTATGTGCTCTGCGGATATCCCGTATCTCTTAGCTATTTCCTCTACATCAAGTACCGTGATCACATCGGCGTCCGGAGAGTGCATCTTAATGGTCTGGTAGGCCTTACTCTCTGAGTCGGTGAGTTTTCTAACCCTTAGTATGTACTCTAGGAGGAACCTTATACCAGTCCTAGCTCCTGCTCTAACTACATCCTCTATACCTAGGTCTACAACTACAGCATTAGCTTCGCTGAGGAGGATCTCCCTCAGAGTTGTTACGTGGTCCTGCTGTACTCCTCTAAGAGTTTGAAATATGGGGTCCGCAGCTATTACTAGCCTGCTCCTGCTACCCAGCCTAACTATTACCTCAAGGAGGGTTTCAAGCTTAACGTGCTGAGCGTCGTCTACGAATATTAGGGTATCATCAAAGGTCCTTCCCTTTAGGTAGTGGCCATCAGCGAGTAGTAGCTTCTCTGAAGATATCAGTTCGTTCACCTTCTGGAAATCCATGAAGGAGCCTATGACGTCAATTATGTACTCCCGTACGAGCCTCAAGTACTCCTCCCCGGCTTTAGCTAGAGTAAGCTCCTCACCGGTAACAACGTCTACTACCGGCTTTATCACTAGGAACCTCTTGAACTTACCGCTGGTTACAGAGTCTATACCGTACGCTAGTGAGAAGAGGGACTTTCCGCTTCCAGTAGGTCCGAAGATCCCGACTATAGAGTAGGCTTCATTTCTAAGAGACTCTACTAGGCGTTTCTGACCCCCGCTCTGCGGTACTATGCTATCTAGTACCCCCATCCCTGACACCTAAACCAACTGAGTCTCTAGACCTTAAAAGCTTCCTACACTGAGTAGCTAGGTCCATCTGAGGGAAGTGAAAGGAAATATCCTCCTGGAGAGCTCTACTCGGGCTTCCACTTGGGTATAGTGGATAGAAGGCTGTGGGGTGAGCGTAAGCAGCTGATGTTTAGGAGGATGCTAGAGGATGTTGAGGTGGGGTACCTCGATCCAGATATCTACGACCTCCTGCTACTGCTCTTTAACAGGCAGGAATCGTTTCCCGTAAGCTCGTGTAGCGGAAGGATAACCTTAGTTGACGCTCCTATGCCCTGGCATAGGAGAGGGTCAACAGTAGTTTTCAAGAAACATGTAGCTGTAGAAGAGCTAGAGATAGAACCCCTAGTGAGGCAGCCCCCAGTAAGCAGACTATGGCTAGTAGTAACAGGTCCGATACTCCACGTATCTGCACTAACCCTACGCGAAGCCTCTACACTACTTAAAGTAGCTAGAAGGGCCGGTATGAAGCACAGCGGGATACTCTCTATAACTAGACGTGGTATATACCTAGAGCTAAAGACTGGTGTAAGGCTTACAATAATGCTAAGAGGTGGGAGCTGCGTGTGTGAGCACCTAGCGGAGGTAGTTAAGGTAGCTAATGAAGCTCTAGCGGAAGGTAAGAGCAGGCTGAGAAGACTCTACGAAGAGCTTTTAAAGGCTTCTACGTAGGTTAGCGCTTAACCTTATGGCCCCTTAGGAAAGAGAAGACCACGAGAAGTTTCTTAGTACAGGAACCGTTGTACCAGTTCCACATAGAAGCTGTTCCCTAGAACTAGTAGCTCTTACTCTAAAGTCCAAGGCTGTCTCGCTACGATTCCCGCTGTTAGTGCTCTCCCCTTACTTGAACAACTGAGACTCACCGTGGACAGGCTATCGCTTTCGTACCCCGTAGTGCTTTGAGGAGCTTGACACCTGCTTCTCGCGGTGTTCACGGTACTAAACTATACTACATCCCAAAGCGTGGCCTCCAGACCTAGGATGCTCCTTATTATGACGGCCCTCCCCGAGGGTAGCTGTGATCGTCTGCTGGAGTTCCTGAGGCTGTACCGTGATGGAGTCCAGCTGGTCGTGAACGGCAAGCCCCTACGAACTTGATGGTTTTACAGTCTACCGCTGCTTCCTTAGAGGGGTTCTGCTAATCCACCCACACGCAGAGCATTTCTTAACAACGATTACGTGGGTCCTAGTACTCCTTACCCTTACTGAGGCAGTCACTCCCGGTATAAGTGGTATGTGACACCTCTTACATACCCATCTCCGGTAGTATACCGGTTTTCTTAATCTGTACTTCTGTAGAAGTCGTATACCGAGCTCAACGTACTTCCTAGCTCGATCTGGATGCCCCTCCTTAACTTCCTTAGTGGCTAGCCTGTAGAGTATCGCACACCTTTCTAGAGCTATATCTTTCGCTATATCCTTCTTACGGTCTTCACGTACCAAAGACCTCCTCTTCGTCAAACCCCTCCCACTACCTAGAGGTTTAGGTCCCACAGCTAATAAGTCCCGCACTCTCCTCTAGAGCTGGCTTCGGTTAGGAAGAGGCTTAGGCGGTTCTTATTAATCCCACAGACCATATTAACTATGGCCGGGGTGGCCGAGCGGTCTAAGGCGGTGGGCTCGAGTTCCAGCAATACGTGAGACCCACTGGGGTCCGTCCCCCACGCGGGTTCGAATCCCGCCCCCGGCGCCTAAGATTTAGACGATGCGTACTTTGCCAGGTACGTTCAGCGATCAAACTCCATTACGCTACGACTACAAGGTTAAGCTCTAATTATAACTTACGATTATAACTCTACTATAGTAGTATGAAATGGGATCTCAGATGCAGACTAAGGATGCATTAAGGCTAACGGTCTCAGTTGCTGTGCTGATAGTTCTAACAGCTTCTATGTGGAACTGGTACGACGTGTCAATATTCGAAAACTGGGTCAGGGCGTACAAGGAGGTCGGACTCTATAGGATATACGAAGTCTCCCTAGTACTAGGTAATACGAGCTACAGAGTGGTTTACCCTCCAATACCACCTATAGTCTACATAGTAACGCACGTACTAGCTGAAGCGGTGGTTTCCGGAATTAACTTTGTTGTAAGTACCGCACCTGAGGTAGGGCGCGTTCTACTGGCTGTAGCAGACCACCTAGTTAGGGTAGTCCTTAAACTTCCCCTACTCGTCTTCACGTTAGCCCTAGGAGTAGTTCTATGGAGGAGATTCGGTTCAGAGGCTATTTACTGGATGCTGATAGGGATACCTACGCTAGTTACCCTAGCTAACTACCAGTTCGACCCGCTAGTAGCCTTCTTCCTCTATGCAGCAGTAGTGTTTATAGATAGCCCTAGGTGGGGTCTCTATGTAAGTGCTTTAGCAGCGTCTCTAGCTGTACTCACAAAACCCCTAGTAACTTTACCTCTCCTTCCGCTACTACTCCACATTTACAGAAGGTACGGCCTAAGGGGGGTTGCTAAGTACGTAGCTGTATCTCTCTCCATAGGTACAGCTGTAGTTACGCTGTTCCTCATCCCGAACCCTAACGCCTTCATAAGCAACGTACTACTATTCCACAGTAGTAGACCTCCCCAGTACGTATCTCTCTGGAATCTACCTGTCCTACTCTCAGGGAGAAGTAGTCAGGTGGTAAGCATAGTCAACACTATCTGGCTTCCAGTTATGCTCGCAGCAGTCTTAGCTTCACTAGTTATACCAGTGAAGGCTAGGTACCTCCAGGTAGGCTCCCTGAAAGACTCTATAAGGCTAACCCTACTAATACTTGTGGTAGTCCTAGTCCTCAACAAGGTAGTTAACCCGAATTACCTGCTGTGGGCGTACCCCCTAGTTGTTCACATAGCATTTAGCAAGAAGAACTCCTCGAGGAAGACCCTTATTACCTACAACCTAGGAGCCGCACTAGCGACCCTCTGGGGAGGGCTCTACATGCTAGTACCAGCGCTAGTGAACGACGTGGTGGTGATAGAAGAAACCGGAGAGCTTCTACCGGCTAGACACATACTCTATAAGTCCCTCGACACCCCCCTCAATGAAACCCTTCAAGGACTTATAGAGCTTGGAGAGAAATACTACAAATACGCAAAGAGCTTGGAGACGTACACTAACCTAATAGGTGCAGCTCTCATACTGTTCTACACCATAGTGATGCTAAAGTTCGCCGCCGACGTGCTTAAGAAAGGTAAATCTCTTACCTAACCCTATCCAACGCTGAGCTCCTGGTCCTTCCTAGCGATAACGTAAGCTGAGGCTAGGGATAGGGCTACTGAGGGTATGGCCGCTATCTGGACAGGCTCGGTTTCGTATGGTCCGGTAGCACTGTAGCTAAAGGAGTACGTCATTGGAATTTTCTCTACCCTGTAAGCCCTAACGACCACTACCTGGGTTACGATACTTCCCTCACCACGTACTAGGACCCCTGCGTCGTCGTACATAGCCTTAGCGTATACAGCTACAGGCACTGCTTCCTCGATTTCTAGATAACCAGCTAGCGCTATCCTTAAGGTAACGACGCCCCCTAGAGGGTTTTGAGAGGTATCAATGACTCTCCCGGAGTAGCTTCGGTTCACTAGGAAGCCTATCTTCGAGAGCCTAGTTAGGACTATATTTACGTCAGTATACTGAGACTCGCTTAGGTCGTACGAACCGTTGGCTAGGACCTTCAGCAGTACAATATCGCTAACGCCGTTAACCCTTAGATAGCCCTGGTATATCCCTATGGTGTGTTCTCCGAGGTTACTAGCGTAGTAACCTAGGGTTACAGCTGTGAATACTATTAGAACTACCAGCACCGCTTTAGTGAAGGTCCCTAAGCCCTCACCGTGAACCTTAAGCACTATGTACTTGAAGAACCCTAGGAAGCTCCTAGCGAACTTTAGTTCGCGTACCCTGCTTAACCCTAAGGCCCAAGCTAAGGTAACTCCAGCTATAAACCCGCCAGCATGTGCAAAGAAAGCTATACCCCCTATCCTCATGTACCCGTATACTATCTGCGTAACAAACCAGAAGGCTAGATAGGCAGAGGCCCTTAGAGTAAAGCACGCTGGGAAGAAGAATATAGGGAAGCACGCGATTAGTGAGGTACCGGGGAAGAACATCATGTACGCTCCGAGAACTCCGCTGATGGCGCCAGACGCCCCGACAGCCGGAATGGCTACGGACTCCAGACCTACTACTGGGGTAGATGCGGTATGGAAGAGCGTTGCCCCGACACCTGATAGGAGGTAGAGAGCTAGAAAGCGCGCTGAGCCTAGTAGGCCCTCAACTCCACGACCGAAGACGTAGAGGAAGTACATGTTGAACATTATGTGGAAGAGGTCTGCGTGTATGAACGTGGAGGTGAATACCCTGGCTAAGCCCTCAGGTGAGAGGAGAAGAGCCGGTATGAAGCCGTACCTATATATGTATCTAGTGGCAGTACTTAGTAAAGAGTTCTCAAATGAGGTGAGGAGATAGATAGCTACGTTAGCTAGCACTATGCTAAAGGTAGCTATAGGGAACCTCCGGGCTTCAGTACCTCCAAAGACATACCCCATCTAAGCACCACAGGTAAGGTCGCGCCAGCGTTATATTAATACCTGTAGAAGTGACCTGCGAAAAGCGTATACCGAGGGTTAAAAGCGTTCTCAACTTCCTCACTTGGGGAGGGGTCTGTGGTTGAGGTAATAGTACTACTAAAGGATGTTTGGAAGACCTACGCTACCTCAGAGGGAGTACTACCGGTGCTAAGGGGAGTTAACATGATGGCCTACCGCGGAGAGCTCGTAGGGATCCACGGTCCAAGTGGATCTGGCAAGACTACGCTGCTTAGAGTGATAGCGGGGCTTGAAAGACCTGATAGAGGGGAGGTCATAGTCGATGGATATAACCTAAACATGCTGGACGACTACGGCTTAGCTATGTATAGGAACACCGTCTGCAGCTACATACCGCAGGACTTCGCCGTAATAGACTCCCTAACAGTTCTCGAGAACGTTGAGATACCTCTAATACTAGCCGGTGTAAGCTCTGAGACTAGGGTTAAGAAGGTGCTGGAGGTACTGGAGTACGTAGGGCTTAAGGGTAAAGCCGGGCAGAAAGTCGCTAAGCTCTCCGGAGGGGAGAGGCAGAGAGTAGCTATAGCAAGAGCTCTCGTTACAACACCATCAGTCCTCCTAGCCGATGAGCCTACAGCCAACCTAGACTGGTCGAACGCTATTAAGGTAGCAGAGCTCTTCTTAAGCATAAGGAAGGACTTCGGTACAACAGTGATCATAGTGACCCACGATGCAAGGCTCCTAGAGTACGTCGATAGGTCTATGAACCTCTTCGAAGGAACGTTAAAGGACATTAGCTCACCTAAGGTGGCATCAAGTCCGAGCAGGTAGCCCTCTTAAAATCTGTACCAGAGACCTTCTTGGACCTCAGCGCTTCACTGCCCTATCTAGGGAGAGGGCTATCTCACTTAAACGATCTCTTGGTTGATACGTAATCGGTATACATTTATTAAACTGCTCTTAAGCTTAGCAGGGAGCATACGTGGCTAGAAGGCTTGTTGTAGTAGATGCAAATAGATGCGTTGGCTGCCAGCTATGCGTCTACGCCTGCACTAATAGGTTCGGCTATGCAGGCTTAAGTAGGTCAGCTATATTTGTTAGGTCAGCCGGCGGTGTTGAGAGGGGCTTTGTAGTTATTGTCTGCAGAGCTTGTAGGGACCCTCCCTGTGCTAGGTCGTGCCCTGTTGGAGCCTTAGCACTTAGAAGCGGAGGTGGTGTCATTCTTAACCCAAATAAGTGCATAGGCTGCGGAAACTGCGTTGAAGCTTGCGATATCGGTGCAGTTATGTGGGACCCTGAGTTCGAGAAGCCTACGATATGTACTCACTGCGGTTACTGCGTGAGTTTCTGTCCACATGGGGTTATAGCTCTAGAGGAGGTGGTGTAGGTGATTAACTGGGTTAAAACTCTCTCTAAGGTTCTGTACATAGACCTAACACGAAAAATCTTCTGGATTGAGGATAGGTCGGACCTCTTCGAAAAGTGGTTGGGAGGTATAGGTGTTGCTACGCAGCTGTACAAGGAGGAGGTACCTAAGGGAGCAGATCCCCTAGGACCAGAGAACGCGGCTATATTCGCGGTAGGCCCTCTAACCGGGATCTTCCCGATGGCTTCAAAGGTTATAGCTGTATTTAAATCACCTCTCAACGGGTATATAGCTGAGTCCCACGCGGGAGGTAGAGCTGCTACAGCTATTAGATTCGCTGGCTACGGAGCAATAGTTATTAAGGGTGTCAGCGATAGACCTATATACCTGGTAGTTGATGGAGAGAAGGTTAGGTTTAGGGATGCCGGAGCTCTTTGGAGTATGAGAAGCTCAGAGACCGTTGGAAAAGTTCTCAGAGAGGCCCTTCCCGGAGCTGGCTATAGGACTATCATGAGAATAGGTAGGGCTGGTGAGAGGTTAGTTAGGTATGCTAATGTTACTGTAGAGACGTATAGACACTTCGGTAGGATGGGGTTAGGAGCTGTCTTCGGCTCCAAGAAGCTTAAGGCCCTGATAGTTATAGGTAGGAAGAGCTTTAAGCTACCTAATGTTATGGCCTACAGGGAGATTTACAAAGAGATATTCAACTCGTCAATAGGTCCGGCAACCAAGAAATACCACGACCTAGGGACTGCTGCTAACGTCCTTCCCTTAGATAGACTTGGAGCTTTACCCACCAGGAACTTCTCCAGCGGTCGCTTTGAGGGCTCTAGGGAGATAAGCGGAGAGAAGCTCGCTGAAGAGAACTTAGCTAGGAGAGTCGCTTGCTCAGCTTGCCCGGTAGCTTGTATACACTTAGCAGCGATAAGGGAGGAGTATGAGGATGAGAAGTACTTCTACAAGACGGAGTTCGTACCTTACGACTACGAGCCTATCTACGCCTTAGGTAGTAACCTAGGTGTAAGCGATAGGTACGGTCTCCTAAAGCTAATAAAGGCTGTGGAGGACGAAGGTTTAGACGCGATATCTACGGGAGTAGTCTTAGCTTGGGCTACTGAGGCCCTAGAGAGAGGCATAATAAACATAGGTAAGACCATAGTACCTTTAAGGTGGGGAGACTGGAGGAACTACGTTAAAGCAGTATCGTACATAGTTCTACAGCCAAACGATTTTTACCAGACCTTAGCCCTAGGGGTGGAGGAAGCAGCTAAGAAGTTCGGAGGAGCCGAGTTCGCTCTAGCTTACAACCATGTAGAGCCGGCAGGCTACCATACAGGACCTCTCTACCATATCTCACTCGCTATAGGTCTACGTCACTCCCACCTAGATGCCGGATCATACTCGCTAGATCAACGCCTAATTGCTACTGGGGGTAACCTACCGGAACCTGAAGAGGCCGTGAGAATTATTCAAGAAGAGGAGATGTGGAGGCAGGTGCTAAACTCCCTAGTGATATGCCTCTTCGCTAGGGAAGTCTATGGAAAGGTAACTGTAGAGAAAGCCCTTAAATCCCTTGGTTACAGCTTGAACCAGGAGGACCTAGTTGAGCTAGGGAGAAGTATATACTTTGAGAAGCACTTAACAAAGCTGAGCGAAGGTTTTAAGCCCGAGGAGATGGCAACACCTAAGAGGTTCTTTGAAACGCCGACGCCTTTAGGTCAAATACCATCGGAGTATATGAGGAGAGCCCTAACCTACTACTCTAAGACCTTATGGAACGCGAGGAAGGGGGAATGAGTAACTACAACTCTTCTTTCAAAGTCAGGAGTTTCGGCAGGGGGAGGAAGGTTAAGCTGAGGATTAAGAGGAGATTTGCTAGGTGCAAGATAACCTTGATGAGGGTGGACTATGAGGGGAAGACCATTAGAATTACACTAAAGCCAGGAGAGTACTTGGAGGTCTCGTGAGCTGGCAAGTGGTTTACTAAGGGAGTTGAGGATTGAAGAGTGGGGGAGGTTATACTAAAGGATAACAGAGTGCTCATACCATTCAAACAACTAAGATTGTAGAAGTGAAAAGTGTTGTTGCGTGGGACTCCAACGAGTTATCTCTAGACGGGTTCTCCCCATAACTAGGATTCATTAAGGTAGACCTGAAGTTGGAGCATGGAGATCGTCTGCGAGAAGAGGAAAGCGATTGCTCAAAGCAGAAACAAGAGGGAGATGTACGAGAAGTATGTTAAGAGGGAACGCGATAGGGAAAGAGACTTCATCAACAAGCTCGCCAAGGGATTAGTTGCACTATTCTCAAATAGCGTGCACGTCTTTGAAGACTTAGAGAAGGAGGACTTGATAAGCGAAAACAAAGCACCGAAAAGTAGGAGGAAGAGAAACGCTAGGACACCGCGGAAGCTCATACAGAGAAAGCTCTCTAAGAAAACAGCTGTAGTCAAAGTATCTCCAAAGAACGCCTCCCGCACCTGCCCACGATATCATATGATTAGAGGTATGAGTCTATGAAGTACGTGAGGAAGTTATCATTAAAGGAGGGGATGAAGTTGTATCATCAAACGCTAAAACTCAGAATGAGGGGAATTTCCATAAGAGTGATAGCCGAGACTTTAGGGATTAGTGAAAGTACTGTAGAACATTGGGTGTATGAAAGGCGTAGACCTGATACAAGAGTATATAAAGTCAAACTAACACCCTCAGAGGAGTTAGCGTATATATTGGGGCTTTTCCTCGGTGATGGCACAGTTAAAAAGCATTCATCAAAAAGAAGGATAAAGTATTAGTTATATGGAGTAAAGACCAAAAACATATAGTTAAAATCACAGAAACTTTGAGAAAACTAGGACTTAACCCTAGTATCTATCTCGATAGGAAATCAAAGTATAATAAGAGGTGGAATGACTTATATGCTGTCAGAGTCTTCTCAAGGAAATTTATTGAGTTCGTTGAATCATTAACCATAACCAAAATTAGGAAAATGATAAAGGGTCGCGAGATAGATTTTCTTCGTGGTTTTTATGAAGCAGAGGGGTCTCTAAGCTACAACAAGAGAATAAAACAGCTCCATATCCGCATTACTAACACCAACTATGAGTATATGGAGTTGATAAGAGATATTCTTCGAATGGTCGGATTTAACGTTAATATAAGGAAGCGCAAAGGCGCAAAGAAGCCAGCTTATGAAATAGAATTGACAGGAAATAACATTTGCCGAAGATTTCTTGAAATAGTTAAACTGCTAATCAAAAACGAAGTCGAGGTGCGGTTTTGAGCTGGACATACAGAAGCTCGCATCGATAAGCATATACCTCAAGTACGTCAAGATGTGGGAGTTCCCCCACAGCTACGACCCAAACACGTGGATGAAGAGCGAGCTGTGGGTAGGGGTTGCCCCGAATGGGCAGAGCCCCGTAACGTGCATCCCTATGAAGAGGGATGCTGAGGGCGGTGAAGCCGAAGGCAGAGAGCTTATATAAAATCATATAAAGCTCTATGAAGTCCGAACCCCGTAATTAAACTACACAAGAAGTTCACATACAAGTACTCAAGATGTGGGGAGCCCGAGGTCTCCCTGAACACCCCGATGCAGATGCAAACCCAAGAAGCAATGAAGGGGAACAAGGATGAAGCGATGAATCATATCAAACTATATAAACCTATATGAGAGCTGAACCCCTAGCATGGGTTTAAGTGAGTTAAGGACTTCCCTGTCTTTATACCGACCTTATATTGAGCGCTATACTGCGTGAAGAGGGCTAGCTATGGGATACTTTGAGCTGAGGGAGATGTTTTATATAGTAATTCGAATGCTCAGAGGCACCTCTGCACACGTGCTTCTACCCCTAGTATCTATTCCGATATCACTTCTCTCATTCGCGATTCGCTCTACAGCTGCTGCTGAGCTAGTGCCGTATCTTGCATCTCTAGCAGGACTAACTGTGATCGAGTACGGTAGGTACGCCTATGCACAGCTCTTTTACTCTATGCTCATAAGCGGTGCACTACCGCATCACTTTAACGGTCTTAAGCTTCTAAGCTCCCTTATAGTATCCCTCGTAGTCTCCGCAGCTACACTACCCTCTGGAAAGCTTCACATAGTACTACTCACCTTTCTTCTCTCACTAGCTCTCTCCATAGGTCTACTTACGTACTACATCAAAAAGACTAGGGAGAGCTGTAGAGTAGCTGTAGTTTAAAGAGGAGATCGGCTCTCATAAGGCTCCATAGCGGTTTGTGGTTACGTCCATTCTCGTACTCCCTCATAGCTTCTCAAATCAGAATCCATTCGGAGGCATTCGAGGACTCTGTATCCTAAGAACTCCGGAGCCCTTAAAGCATCACAAAGCTCTATCTTCTGCGGTCCTATAAACTCTCGTGGAACTCGGAACGTGAGCGGAGGCCGTAGCAGCTCTGACTATAAATTTAAATAACAGATACCTGTAATCATACAACTTTAACTTTTCTCTACGATCTAACTTTAACAGATGATCCGCTCGTGCGGACACTATAAGTCCAGGTGAGGGTTAGGGGCGTTGGACTTTAACCGGGACCTGCGCATATAGGTGGCGTTGCCGAACTTGTACCGAGTCTTAACCCGCTAACAGAATGGTGAGAGCCGTCAACGGGCTGTTCTGTAGCTGATTGCTGGAGTTTAGGTCTATTGGCTCCGGTGTCTCGGTATCTTGGACTT
>Ga0185307_1000398_pt1 | contig 28010 bp, 26 predicted proteins | sample LHCtaG_FD_128010 | JGI IMG/M metagenome (GOLD analysis project Ga0185307, IMG submission 128010) | Hot spring microbial communities from Little Hot Creek, USA to study Microbial Dark Matter (Phase II) - LHC4sed_matched (SPADES... | ecosystem: Environmental > Aquatic > Thermal springs > Hot... | reverse complement strand
CCTCAGCTTGCAACATCCTTTTCTCCTCGATCTTCCGCAGCCTTGCCACCATGCTTTCAGCCTTGGCAATCTCGGCATCCAAACCTGCCAAGTCAACATCAATTCCCAAAATCTTCAGCAAAACTTCTAGGACACTTTTAGCAGCCTTTGGATCAGGCAGATACCCGCGTGTCTCACCAAGAAGACATAGAGCCTCAATCTTCCTGAACGGCGCTAAACCGAGGATTAGTCCGGCCGTGCCAACTATTGGGCTTCCCATGGGGCTTATTATAGCATTTGCTTGCAAAGCTCTATTGAGGAGGGTTTGGCTTGTGGCAGCTGCCACAACTTTTGGTTTGTCTGTTTCAACCCTGTAGCCGCCTATTGTTATGACGAGTTTCGCGCCATATTTTTGGGCAAAGTCCAGTATGCTATTTGAAATTTCGTATTGTCCCTCAATGGTTTGGGCTTGACTGTCCCCAGTAAATAGGATGAGATCATTTTCTCCCTTTTCGTTTTTCCAGTAATAAAAGGTGCCCCGCAGAAGCCGAACGCTTCCCTTTTTACTTACAAGCACGAAATATGGGAAATGCGGTGAATATAAATATGCAAGTTTTTGTGCCTTCAACTGTTTGATTAAATAACGAGTGGCAATCTTCCCAACAAGCCCTAGTCCAGGAAGGCCTTCAATCAATATTGGATTTTTAAGCTCTGCTTTTGTCAACTCTTTAATTACAGTTTCCTTCATTTCGCACTACCTCCCTCTTTAAAGCCATTCTATATTTGAGGTATTTATCTTCTGGTGAAAACTTAGGCGGGTGAGGCACCCGAACTGGTCCACCGCAGTATGGACACTTATCCCTTTTTAGAGTATATCTCCTGCATTTTTCACATTTCCTCAGCAGCCAAGCCACCTACTTCTCCCTTCTGAAAACCCCTTGCCCACCAGCCTTAACAACGTTGGATATAATGTTTTCGGCTACTCTTTGTAGAACAGCCTCTGCACGCTTATAGTTGTCGGCTAAAACTTCAATGCAGTATTTTGGCGCCGCCACCACATAGAACCGGACATTCGCGCCTCGTGTCTTCTCGGCTTTCTTGGCGTTCAAAAAAGCCTCTTTAATGATTTCCACACCGTTAGGCTTCAGACAGTGGAGCTCCACAATCCCCCTTATCTTAACGGTTGGGAGGCGAATTCTCTCCTTTGCAACATCGACAAAAACTTCGGCTAGTTCCTTGGGAACACCTATTTTTGTTAGAGCTTCCACGCCTTCCCTTGCGGCTTTTTCAAAGCCCTCGTACAAGCCATATTCTTTCTCAATAAGTACTCCAGCTTTCTCGTAAACCTCCTCGAGAGACAAGCCGACTTTTTCCGCAACACTTCTAAGAAGGGCTTCAGCCTTACGCTCCTTTTTCCATGAAAGCATTTTCTCAATTTTTTCTCTCTTTGTAACCCTTCTAAGCGAAAGGTCTATGTGTCCCTTCTCCACGTCAACCCGCAAAACCTTCAAAACAACTTTCTGCCCTTCCCGAACAAAATCCCTTATATTCCTAATCCAAGAAGAGGCAACCTCAGAAATGTGCAGAAGACCCCTTTTATCAAACTCATCAAGCCTAACATAAGCTCCATAATCAGTAACGGTCTCAACGGTAGCTATAACCAAGTCGCCAACCTCAGGCCATTCCTGCCTCCTTAAAGCCATTATAACATCATCTCACTCAAAAACCGCAACCACTTCGCCCTTAATAATTGCCTTACCACCGGAAGGCTCAGCCAATTCGACACCACAAACATTGCATGTAACCTTGTTGACTGCATGGCTAAAAATTATCTGCTCATTACCACATTTCAAACATTTGACCCTAACAAAAGTGCTTTTAGGCCTCGGAATGAGCTTCTCCCACTCGGCCAAAGTTTTCCCTCCCTTCTAAGCTATGACGAGTTTCCTTAACCTTATCCCCTCTTTATGCCTAGTGTAACCACAAACCTTACACTTCAACTTCAAAGTCTGCTTTTTAGTGGTTTTGGCAAACTTCCTCTGCAATGGATATTTCTGGCCACCATATCCTTTCTTTTCCCTCTCGTGGTGGCGTTCTCCCTTGGCTAAGGCTCTACGCTTACCAGCCTTATAAAGCGAAACCGTATGAATCTGATGCGTCTTACATCTGGGACAGTAAGTTCTAATCTCTTTAGGCACATTCATCTAAACCACAGCCAACCTTTGCATAAGAGAACAACACCTACTCATATACTTTTTCACTTCAAAATTAGCGAATATTAAGCCAACAAATTTCAGCCTACGTTAATTCTCTCAGCCAAACCTTGCCTAATTAAAATCTTAGCGTTTTCAACAGGCAGTGAAGCTACATCCTCTACTTTAAAGGGTCCATAAACCTTCATATCCTGCCCAACAATAGCTGGGACGTCCTTTAAGAACCTCAATACCACCATTTTAGATGCATATTCGCTGGTGGTTGTTAGTTGGCGTCCTTCTAAAAATTGTTTCATAAACTCTTGGAAATTTTCAGAAAATTGCAAAATTTTTCCGTAAATGTTCTGCTCTTCGCCCAACAAAAAACTAGGCGAGATCTTTCCCCTCGCTATAGTTTTTCCGATTATCTTCTTGCGCCTCGCTTGAATAATTTCTCGTATCATCCTCTTAACGTTCTGCTCTTCAATGAATAGAAGTCTTGTCCTCATAGCTTTTTTATCCATCATTCTTGTTTCTTCTTTAAGTCTTTTTAAATAGTCAGCCACTTTAGCATAGAAATCCCTTGGTAAATCCTCTAACTCTGCTTTCTCGAGCTCGTTCCTCCATATTTCATAAAGTTCTTCATACATTTAAGAGGAAACCTCCGCTTTTCCCTTGCAAATTAATAATATCGCTGCTGCTGCTGGCAATTCAACTTTAACGTTTTTATATGGTCCAAAAGTTTCTTCTCCGACTCTAAACCGTGGGGAATTATGAACTAAAACTTTGATTGTTCCTTTTTTAAAGGCTATAGCCTCTTTAACCGGGTCAAAATTGTCTATTTGCGAGATGGAAAATTCAACTTTTTTGAATCCCGTCTTGCCATGTAAGGTGTTTGGCAGTCTAACAAGACGGTGAATATCCGTCGTAACAACAGTATCAATTTTAACGAATTCTCCTTTTGCACAATAATCAAGAATTTTCTCCCAGGTTTCTGGACCTACACCTTTCACCGATCTCCAAGCTTCAGCATTCTCCAAATTCGTCAAAACCTTATCTTTGTTACTTATTAAAGCCTTAACGATGTTTTTCTTTAAACCTAATCTAATAAGGTCTTCTTCAACAGCCCTTGATATGAAATGATATAATCCCTTTCGGATTCGGGCATACCAGCTTGACGAGCTTCTCATTTTTCCATTTAAACCTACGCCACAAAGGTAATCAACTATCTCCTTGCGAGAAATAGCATCAAGGCTTTGAACAAGATCATTTTCTACGTGAACATGGTAGCCTCTATGTCCTGAAAAGTACACATGGATATCTTTGTCGGAGAAACCGAAATCCTCCCTTAAAATATCTAAAAGCTTTATTGTCTCATTTTTCGCAGTGTCCAAACAGTCCTGGCACAACCATGTGTTTGTCTCAAACTTTTCACCATTGCATAACGGGCAGTTTTCAGGTGTTATTCCCTTTCCGGCAAATCCACAACTACAACAGATCCACTCATCATGGATTTTATTACATGGTGTTGGAATGTGATCGGCGTCGATATCAAAAATTAAATCTGCCCCAAGCCAGCCCTTCTTTTCCATTTCTTCCGTTGGGTTTTCATAGTAGGCACATGAATAATAAGCGTCGCGTGGAACAAAGTTTTGCATGAAACCCTTTACTTCTTCAAAGCTTCGGAAGCTTTTATGGCGTATCATTTGGCCCTCAAAAGAGGTAAAACCAAACTCTCGTTTATCAGCTTTAGAAACGGAAGTGTTTAGAGAAAACTCTTCCATGTAATATTTACGGAACATATCCCGTATAAAAGCTAAAGATTTTTGCTTCAAGTTCCCCGAACTCTCAAAATCAAGTGAAAATATAAGTTTTGTGTTTCCCGCTAAAAGACAATTTTAAGTTTATTTTCTTTGTCTTATTGACTTAAACCAAGATGCAAATTTAGTTCGAGCCACCTTGAAGACATTTCGTGCTCGCTCAACCAGCATGAACCTTTGTACAGAAACTATTAATGCGATATACGCAAGTACCCATATGAAAAAGTATAACTCACCATAACTATTATGGAAAGTCTCCGCAGCTGTATTTCCTTGATAAAGATATATGAGGAGATATGAACATATGCGGAAAACATTAACAAAATATGTTCCAACAAAGCCTGTCACGAAGTATGCGAGTTTGCGAAAGGGGGATATTTCCGTTTTTTTAAAGAAGACCGAAATAATTAATACGTATAAAAGTAAACTATGCACACCTGAACAAGCCCAACCAATACCAGCGCTTGCAATGGCTTTTCCTTTTCGTATAGTTAAAACTGGAAGGTAAGAGTCGATTGAAGGAAAATATACAGGAAATGTTAAAGTTGTTGCATATCCCAGAAGATCGAGTATGGCTGCGGCTGTTGCTGCTGTTGGAAGTGCAAATGCTTGTAGGGGTTTAAAAACTCCAAATGGGTAAATTGTGTCAAACATGTAGGCTGCTCCTATTCCCGAGATGAGAGCTAAAGAAATCGAGAAAAATTTTAGGCCTTTTAAGCCGTAAGCTAGTATTATTGCGATTATGAAGGATATTGCCAACACAATATACTCGCATGATATAGGCCATTGAAAATACAAGAAGTCCCAAGGCCGTCCTTCACGAGTTATTGCGCGAATTCCAAAGCTAAACCCCGCTTTTAATATTGCAAGGTCTAGCCCAAGAAAGTTTATTGCTATAACGTAAACTGTTGGAACAAGTGCACATACAAGCGAAGCGACAATCAAAAAAAGCTTCTTCGGCTTTATATCGGCAAGTTCATCCCAATAAATTATCGACTCTGTGCACATGAGCCAAATAAAAAATAAGTAGAACATTCTTCCTTTCCACGTTGCCTCAAAAACAAAATGCTTGTTAAAAAAGACATTGCAAGGATCCCATCTTTCAAAATCCTGCAATGCAGGATTGTAAACATAATTGTAGCCTTCAAGATTGTAGTAGTCTAGAAAAAGTAGAAGAATTATTGGTAAGTAAAAAAGGGCGATTAGCGTAATATGGAACCAATATTTCCTCAATTCTAAACACATTTCCAATGTTTAGATTTGTACTAAATGGTGCTTCATCTATAAAGCTTACGACCATCCCACAAATATGGCTTAAAGCTCATGGTAATGCGCAAAACAGATATCTTCCACATAGCCTAATAATCAGTTTTTAATGGCATTCAAAATATTCCCCTCCAAGTTGAAAAGCCGTTCATTAAATAGGATGCACAACAGATATTTTATCGCCGTATCCTTGTTTTTAATCTTGGTGTCGTTTCCTTTTGTGTCGGTTAATGCCTATAATTTTCCTCCAGATCCTCCTCCCTACCTAGTTAATCAAAACATCCACATTGTTATATCCGCAACTTCACCGACAAAAGTCGTTGTCATAAACGTTACGAAATATTCCCCCCAACAGTTTTTAAAAAACATAACAATCGAGTTTTCAGAACCAATCACATTCACGGGTTTCCTTATAAGTCTTTTAAGCAATAAACCTCCAAATCTATGCGCACCTAGCAGCACACAAGTGCTCCAATACTATTACATCAGAACTTATGTGGAGATGGATGATAAAATTAGAAATGTCACCATGATCTTTACCATAGATAAATCCACAGTCAGAAAGAGGGATATCAAAGAAGATGACTTGACGGTTTACCGTTCTCATGGGCAAGAGTTTAAAAAATGCCATGTTGAGAAAATCTTGAAAGATGACCTTATATATTTAAATGTAAAGACCGAGGGGTTAGGATATTTTGCAGTTGCTGGAGCAACTTCTGATTCACAGAAAATTATTATAATAACCTTGGCAACCCTTGCAATTGCACCAGTAATTCTATTCCTTCATCGCAAATTCCGATCAAGGCGAATTTTGAGGGGTTTGTGGAGGAAAAACTTGCATGAAAACTAAAGAGAACTTAAAATCACCCTTTGCAATCGTCATTTTTCTGGCCGCAGTGTGGATTTTCTATATCCTTGCAAATCGAGTGTGGATCACGGCATTTCAACGGGCAGTTTTTTGGCTTGTTAACCCCGTGATTAATTTTAGACCAATTTACATTGAAGGAGTACCCCTAGCAATTCTGGCCACAATTGAAATGTCGATTTTAGGCATCGTTACATCAAATTTGTTAATGGGTAATGAGAAAGACACGCTTGTAAAATATATTTCCTCGTTAGGGATGGGATTTGGCTTTATAGGTTTTACGACAATAGTCTTGGCAATTTTTAGCAACTTATACCAAGCTCCTCTTAATATGGCAATCTTAGCCTTAATCACCCTTTTCCTATCGATAAACACTTATCTTCGAAGGAAAGAGGGACTTTCCCTTCGCAAGTTCATCAAATTTAATTTTTCTCTTGGCAAGTTTAGAAAACCGGCTAACTTTGAACTGTGGTTCGCGGTTTGCCTTGCAATTTGTGTAATTTTCTTCTTCTGTTTTTATCACGCGATTTTCACCGTCATAACACATTGGGACGCAATAGTTTATCACGCAGTAATGCCAGTTTTCATGTATGACTACCACTCAATTCCATTGTTGGCGGGGCCATCTATTGGTATTGAGATGAGCGCAAATTTCCCTCCATTATTTTCCGCAATTGGCGCATACTATTATATTCAAATAGGCAAAGTGGAGGAGTTTTATTTGAAAATAATCCCACCCATTATGGGCATTTTAACGGTGCTGACAGTTTATAAAATTGGAGACATTATTGCCGGAAGGAGATACGGATTAGTATCAGCTCTTTTCCTTGCTATGACACCGTTATTCTTCCGTTACTCGATTTACGCCACAAGCTATTCTACCCTCGCCTTTTACACAACCGCTTCGGTTCTATTTCTGTTTTTAGGCATAATCAGAATGAAGAATAAGTATTGGTTAGTTAGCGGGATATTTTATGGATTTGCGCTTCTAACATCATATTTGGCATTATATCTCGCTCCGTTCTTCATCGTAGCCTTTGTCTATAGCATAATCAAAGTCAAGGGTGATGGCAAATTACGTGTTAAAGCTTTCCTACTGCTTGTTTTATCAGCCTTAACGATTGGCGGCATATGGTATTTTCGAAATTGGTTTTTGCTGGAAAATCCTGTTTATCCAAACGGTTACACGGTATTTGACGGCATAAACATAGATCCTTTGATAATAGAGACAACTTTCAGAGGCATAAAATTATCTGCAACATGGAGTTTCTTTGGCGGTGACTCTCCTTTATTAGTTAAAGTCGTCACATTCATCACTTACAGAACGCATTTTCCCACGATCTCGTTGTTCACAGTGTTAGGAATCATTTTACTTTTAATTTATTATAGGAAATCGTTACTTTTATTGGTCTTAGCATGGCCAGTCATATCAAGCATATTTATTTTCAGCGGAATAACATGGAGCTTTCCTCGACATGCTATGACTGCTCTGCCAGGCTTTGCTCTTATTAGCTCCCTACCTGTTGTAAGGGTGCTTGAAAAATGTGAAAATTATGACAGAAAAGTGTTAAGTTGCTGCAAAAATATATTTAAAAGAACGAAACGTTTGCCCTTCATTTTGAAAAGCGACTTGCTCAGATTGGGCGTTATCCTAATTTTTTCACTGGCCTTTTTCTTTCCTAGTTTAACCTTCGTTATGGGCGGTAAATTCTGGATGGACAATCTTAATGATACGCCTTCAGGTGATTACACGTGGTTTTTAGAAAATCCTAACGCAGATACATGGTCCGCACTGCTTAAATTGTATCCGGAGGCTTTAGCGTGGGAATGGTTAAATGAACACTTAAAAGATGGAGAACGATTTGCAACGGTCGAAAATAGAATCTACTATGTTAAAAACTGTAGTAATGACTTCTTTTTCTATCTGGATGGGTGGGAAGCACGGGAACTATACTATATGGTGGATCCAACATCTATACTTAAATACCTTCAGAGTAAAGATGTGAAATACATCGTGGATGTTAGCTGGGCACGGGCGCACGGCCATTTCGACATATTGCCACTCGCTCGATTTTTAGGGTCGCCTTATTTCCCACTGGTATTAGATAGGGCAGGTAATCCTAACATTTATAATGTCGGACCTATTGAAACCCCAATAACCGCGAACTCTTCAATGCTAATTTCTATTAGTCAGGAAGGTTGGGGCCCTTTGCACATGGTAAATGGCCGACTTGCTCAAGCTGTTATTGCCAACAAGCCCGTTGCGAGGTTGTATGTTGAAGCAATAAACCTTTCACTTATAAAAATAACCTACCTTGATTCTGGAAATGGTAATCTAAGCATAGGTTTGTATAACCCATACTCAAGAACATGGGTTCATAACTACACGGTTATTCAGAAAAGAAACACAAATGAGTGGAAAACTTTCGAATTTTTAGCTCCAGTTTGCGAGAAAGGATTTGTTGAGTTTAATCTTTACGCTAGCCCCGAGAATTTTACGATCTGCCGTATAGAGGCGGTACAATTTAATGTCCAAGGTAAAGTCTCATTTTATGCTTTGAAAAAAGAATTTTCGAATTCAACATTCCCTCCGTCGCTAATGGTTTACCTTCCAATTTTGCAACGTGATCAAAAGTTAATAGCTCAAATAAATTCTTACGGCAGAAAGATGCGTGTCGAAGTCTTTGAAGGGATTATTCAGCCATGGGAGAGAGGAGGCTTAGACCTTAGAAAGAGTCATAGACTGGTTGCTGACTCTTATAAGAAACAGGACCCATCGCTTTGCTGGAAAGCGACAGAATCTGGTTTATATACTGTTGTTATAACGCTTTATGGTGAGCCTAATCCTTTAAGTGTGCAAGTTGACCTCCAAATCCTAATTGAGGGATAGATGCTAGCGGTTTTCATTTTTCAGCGTGTTCAACGACTTCTGTTTTCTCGACGTAATCCCAACCTTTAACAATGGACCAATACCTACAATGTCTGTTCCTGTGAACAATGCTCGCGCTATCAAGGCGAATGCTACCAATCTTGGATCAATAGAATTTGGATTAATAGGCATTTTGAGTAGCAGCGATAAGAGGATAACATAACCGACTTCTTGTATACCGAGACCAGCAATAGTTATTGGAACATATGTTAATGTGGATGCTATTGAAGCTATGAAAAGAAAGTCGATCAAGCTGAGGAAACAATTCCAAAGACCACTGAAAATGAAATAGAGAGCAGCGGCATTGCATAGTAAGGATAAAACTATGAATAGCGCCACACTTACAATGGAACTTTTAATTTTTTGGCCTTCCTCTTGAATGTTATTAAACATTCTAGTAAGCCTTTTCACTTTCCCCCCAACCAATGGAAGCTTTTCAAACCTTGTAACAAAATTTGAAAACCCTTTCCCCCATGTAACCAGCAAGAGAAAAATGCCTCCAGCAAGCAGTATTAAAATTCCAGCTACCAAGGCGTTAACAACCTCCGTTTGGAGAGGTAGAAAACTTGCAAAATATGCCACACCTATTAGGCATATTGTAACTTTTACAATCGAATTGATTCCTCCCGTTGTAAAAACTCCCGTCATGCCTTGTTTAACCGGTACATCAGCTAGGTTATTTAGGAAAAGTGGTGTGAGGAAATAGCCGGAACGAACTGGTGTGACGTCGCTTAAAAGCTGGCCGGCAAAGCTAGCCATGACCACTTTACGCGCCGAAAGTTTTGGATTTGAACATTTTAATGGAGCGTATAGTGCAAGTGCGACAAATGTGGAGGCCATTAAGAAGAGACACGCCGCTGCTATTAGATTTAAGGGATCGATCCGTGGAAGTACTGCAAGCACGTCTCTTAAATTAGCCATCTGGATGAGCCATGTTAATATGGCTATGCCTACAATAAGTTGGATGAAAAATTTTACTTTCTCGGTATTAACTATGCTGATATCCTCCTGCTTTGTCTTTGAGATTTGCTCTAAGCTTTAATAAGGCTGTTAGTTGGCTGTATGCAATTTTTGGAATTTTCCAAGGCTTATAAACGCGGGTCGAGCTATTGTCCACTCTGTTTTTGTGGTTGACTGGGATTTCTTTTATGCTGAAACCTTTAGCATATGCCCTTACCACGAATTCGCTCCAGAAGCTTTCATTCATGTATTGGCATTCACTTGCTACCTCTCTAGCAACTTTTGTTCTCATAAGCTTGAATGGTGCCGTAATGTCCATCAATTTTGGAAGGTTAAATGTACGTCTGACCATCATTTGGAATATTTTAGACATGGCTTTCCTATGAAAAGCATCTGCCCTTTTTTTTCGCCAACCGCTTATTATATCATATTTCTCTCGTAATTCCCAAAGTTTCCAAAAATCGCTAGGGTCATGTTGTCCATCAGAATCTGTTATTAAGACATATTCAGCTTCAACCAGCTTTAGCCCATCTTTAATTCCGTTGGCATAGCCCTTGCGAGAAGGGTAAAGTATAGCCTTTAACGGTATTTTTTCACTTATTTTTTCTATAACTTCCCGCGTATTATCGTTGCTTCCATCTTCGCTGATGACTAATTCCACATGCATTTTAGAACCTATAACACTGTAGAACGCGTTGACAGTTTCCTCAATAGTCTCTGCCTCGTTATGCACGGGCATGAGTACGGCAACGGGGGCATTCCCGATTTTAGGGGTAAATGTATCAATGACTCTTTGAGTCATGATGTAAGGCGCTCCATCAACACTTTTTCATCAACATGTCCTTTGGGTTTATGCGTGCTCACATAATGTTGAATAGTCCTACGTAAACCTTCCTCAAGATCAACCTTTGGCGTCCAACCCAAAAGATTTTTAGCTCTTGAAATATCTAGAGCCCTACTTGCAACCCCTTCTGGTTTGGATGTATCAAAAATTATGCGCTTTGGTCTCCATCCCATTATGTCGAATATCTTGGCGGCCACGTCCCTTATCTTGTATCTCACTCCAGTCCCCAAATTTATTGGTGTACCATCCGTTATTTTTTCCGCCGCCAAAATTGTTCCGTCAACTATGTCTGACACGTATGTGAAATCCCTTTCCTGCTCTCCGGAACCCCATATAACGTATGGATCCATTCTTTCAAAGGCCTTGTAAATTAAAGCGATAACTGCGTGGGTTTCATTTTCCCTAGGTCCATATGCCGTTACAAACCTTAGGATGCAACCTTTCATTCCATATTGTTTTATAAAGGCGATTAGCTGCATTTCTCCCATAAGTTTAGTCCAACCGTATTCTATGTCGGCGCTTAGAGGTTCATCCAGTTTAAACGGATTAGTATCGTCCTCCCTTAATAGATAATCTGATCCTGCGGAATTCTGAAGCTTTGGGGGATAAACACATGCACTGCTTGCCATGACCACTCTTTCAACATTAGCTTTTAGACAAGCTTCAAACACGTGGTGGTCTATGGCAAAATTTGAACATACATCTGCGGGATGAGTATGGATATAACCTCTGCCGCCATGTGTGGCGGCTAAATGGAAAACAACCTCATGGCCCTCAAAGACTTTTACAATTTCCTCGAGGCGGCACCATTCTAAATCCATCCGTACGACACGTATTTTTTGTAAGGATTGTGAGAGGTTTTCCATTTTACCGCTGCTGAAATTATCTACAACCGTAACATCAGCTCCTAATTCGACAAGTTTATCAACTAGATGACTGCCAATAAAGCTTGCACCGCCTGTAACTAATACCCGCTTACTTTTCCAATACATGTGGCTTACCATGTAATTCCATAAACTATCTGATTATTCCAAATTGTCAAACAAGTGTATATAAGATCTTTGTAGCCAAAAACTATCAAGCGATGGGAGGAGGCTCTTAATGCTTATTTGGTTGGGATAAATGTTAAAATATCATTATTAAGTTAGGAGTGATATGTGCTTGAAATGTGATAAGATAGGCGCATTTTCTCACTTTTGTAAGGAGGTTGGTGCCTTTATTAGAGATTTTGTAGATAGGCACCACATTGCTGTAGTATCTCTAATTTTTTTAATGTCTTTTCTCGTAAAAATATTTGTACTTAACTCTAGCGGTGCACTTGGAGCTGATTATGGAGCATATCTCAGGTGGGCTGACGTTGTTAAAGGATTAGACGTCGTGGGGAAGGGTTTACGGTATCCACCTATCTACCCGATCCTATTAAATCTCTTCTTGGCATTTTTGGATGAAATTACCGCGTTAAAAGTCTGTGCAGCTTTAGTTTATTCCTTAATAGCTGTGCCGTATTTCTTTGCTACTAGGAAAATGTTTGGGGGTGGCGTTTTTCCCGCAGTGGCGTCTCTTTTAATCACCTTTAATATATTCTACTCTGAAATGATGGGATGGGGTGGAAACGCCAATGTTCTTGCATTTGCCTTTCTAATTGCTTTTTTAATATTTTGGGTTAATGGCTTAAAAGGTGGAAGCAAGAGGGATATATTTTTAGCCGCCTTTTTTCTTAGTTTGGCCGTTGGTTCGCACTATCTTTTGGCAGCATACCTCCTCTTTTTCTTTCTTGTATTCCTCTCTTTAATTCTGCTGTGGCGTATAAGCCATGAAACCCTTGCTTTTAAACCTTTAGCAAAAAATGTATTAATGATAGGGTTAATAGGGCTTGCCTTCAGCGTTCCTTACATATTTACTTATAAGCATCTTCTAAACTCAGCCGTCATTCGTGAAACAAACTTTACTTTAGCTGACCAACGTACGTTAGGTTTATCATTTTATGTTGCATATCAAAACTTGCTTAACATTGTTTTTGTAATTTTAGGAATAATTGGAATTGAACTTTTAATTAAGGAAAACAAGCCATTGGGCTTAACATTGGCAACCCTTTTCATTAGCGGGTGCCTACCCATTTTCTTCACTTTGCATCCAGCAAGATGGATTCTTTTCTGGCCAATACCAATTTTTCTAGGGGTACTAGCCTTCATCAAGGATTTATCGCTAAAACCAAAAAGAGCTCATAGAATTATTAGGGTGTTGACAGTAATAAGTATGGCTTTTTTAATCTTCGTATATATTTTGTGCTCTGTACCTTATTTGTATGATCGAGTTTCTTATTACAGTATCTTAACGCCTCAATTGTTGGATGCGCTTGAATATATTAAGTGGAATACCGCTGCTGACTCTGTTATTGCAACCTCTGGACCTTTTAAGAGGGGTGGTGAAGGGGGTGGACACAATTATGGATGGTGGATTGAAGGATATGCTGATAGAAGAAGTGTGGCAACATCATATTTGCGTTTCTTAATATACTATGATGAAAGAGAGATCGCCGAAAAAGCTAACATTCTCTTTTCAGGGACTCACGTGCTCCTAAATGACTTTGTTATGACTGCTGAAACTTTTCCAGCTGGGTTAGGAAATCCGGAGATAGGTGTGAACATCGGAGATTTTTATGAGAAACTTTTATTCTTTGCTGATAGTGAGACTATAATCACTTGCGGCTCTTATAACATAACGTTAAGCAGCGTAAAATGGAATACCACTTTCACGGGCAACATTATTGAAACGGTATACAACAAAAATGATTCAATTTTGATAAATAGGAGCGTTTACATATCCGACGATTCGACAATTGAAGTATCTTTTAAAATAAACCAAGGCAACGGCATTGATATAACTAAAATTTCTATTCCTCTCTTTCAAGCAGATTTCGTGGATCTTAATAGCTACTGTAATATAAGCGACAAGGACATTGTGCTGGAAATGACTACTTCCATTAAAGCATATGTCAAGTTGAATGTTAGTGTGGATTATGAGGGTCCCGTCGCCCTTAGCTTCCCTGAAGTAGGACAAAAGTTTGTATTGTTTACTTTCGACAACCCTAAAGATACTATTAAATTTAAGTTCATTCTTCCAAAACTTGTAAGTGCTAGATCTGGTCAAATGAAACGCTTTAATGCATATGAATTGATTGAGCAGATGGGAATAGATTATATTATGGTTAATGTAAATCGCCGCAGAGAGTTAGAATGGTTCAGTAAAGATAAAAGCCGTTTCTTGAAAGAGTTTAAGAACGAAGAAATAGCAATTTTCAAAGTGATTACAAAGCCTTAACTTTAGCGGCTATATCACCCTTTTCTTAGTATTGCTCTATTATCTCTAAAACCAATTCGCCCTTCTGAGCGGGCAGCCGAATTCAGCAATCTTCATGGCAATTTTGCAACGAGTAAATGGTGGTGTGCAGATGTCAATAATGTCCGGCGAATTATCCAACAACTTTTCAACGCTGTCATAAATGTTCGGGATACCAAATTTTTTAGCAACTTTTCGGTTTCGCTGCAGCTTTGCCAACGATACCGATAACCTTAACTTTGAATCCTAAATAATGATGGAATGTGACGGTTTAGAGCTACCAGCCTGAACCAAACAATTCCAACCCTAAACATTGCATTCACTTCAGTGACTCATAAACGGATAAAACATTAGAGGCTGCAGCACCCCAACTAAACTTTTCCATGTAATAACGTTCAATGTAGGCTCGTGCATTTCGTCCAAGCCTAAGCGCTTCCTCAGGCGATTCGACTAGATATTTAATGGCTTCAGCAAGCTGTTCCACATTTCCAGGCTCAACGAGAATGCCTGTCTCATTATGAGCTATAATTTCCGATGTGCCACTAACCCTGGTTGCAATTACTGGCAATCCTGAAGCCATTGCCTCAAGAACGGTTAGGGGCATACCCTCAGTTAAAGAGGGACGAACAAAAATTCCTCCATCCCGCAGCACTTCACAAACTCTTTGGACACGACCCAGAAGTTCAAAATAAGGTGAAAGTTCATACTTTGCAATAAGTTCTTCAAGCCGCTGCCTATAAGGACCGTCTCCAACAATCCTAAATTTTATCCTAGTTATTTTGCTGTCCACCAGAATTTTCGCCGCCTTCACTAGGTAGTCTAACCCTTTATTGGGAATAAGCCTTCCAACAAAGATGACAGTGGATACATGACCCTTTTTCGTATCATAAGAGGAACTGAACTCTTCAAGGTCCACACCGTTTGGGATAACGACAACTTTTTCCGGTGGAAGACCTAGTGAAAGCACATGTTTTTGAACAGAATTGCTGACGGCTATCACCATGTCACTTGACTTTAAAATAATTCTTCCAAAAAGGTTCTCGTAAGCCTTAGCTGCGAAAGCTTTCCATCGGCCGAGCAAAGCAAGGTTGCTGATATCTCCCAAATGGGCTGACAGAACTAGTTTCCGATTGAAGACGTATTTAATTAGCACAGCCAAGAGTGAGGTTGTAAAGAAGATATTATGAGCATGCACGATATTTGGAGAAAATTCCTTTGCCTTGCGTAAAGCCATTCTAACGCTTCTTGGCGCTGATAGTTGCATCTGAAAAATTTTTGTCATGTCCACAGCTGCCAATCTATAAACTTTAATGCCGTCAACACTATAACTCGAACAACCGTCTCCTAACGTAATGACTAAAACATCGCATCCCATTTTCACGAGCCTTTTAGATAATTCATAGACAACCTTTTCTACACCACCCCCTACATGCGGATAAAAATAGTCGCTTAGCATTAAGACCTTTAACTTTGACCGCATTATCTCTGCCTCTTCCAGACAATTCCGACTAAACTGTTTAAAGGGTTTTCATAAAATAGACGTCGAGAATTCGGAAGCTTAAATCCTACCGGCATGTTAACATATCATTATTCGTCTTAGATTAAGCATTGAAGCACGGCTGTTTTCGGGGATACTGAAGGGCATATAAGTGTATGGCCATACAGGAGCTGGACCAACGAAGTACCATCTTAAAGTAAACAAGTGAAGCGTATTTTTCATTCCATCTATTAACGTGTTAAGTTTTTGTTTACCTATTCTCCTTCTATATGGTACTGGTATTTCTACTGACTTGAAAAGCCTGAAGGCGATTACTTTTAACTCCTCTGAAAACGCCATGCCGTCGGCTAGCAAATCTATTTTGTCTAATATGCTTTTTCTGAAAACCCACATTCCAGACTGCGAATCATTGATGTTCACTCTGAACATGAGTCGCGTCATGTAGGTCAATATTTTGTTTCCGATAAGGTGGAGCATTGAGAAGCTTTTATGTGTAAACTTTTTCAATCTGTTCGTTGAGATGAAATCGAGCCTATAAGTGTCTAACATTTTGACAAGTCTCGGGATTAGGAAGGCTGGATAGGAGTAGTCTCCATCTAATGTTACTATTATATCTCCGCTTGCGTGCAGAAATCCGGTTTTGTAAGCTCTTCCGTATCCTCTGCGGGGTTCAATTATGACTTTTGCTCCGTTCTTGTGGGCTATTTCCCTTGTTCTGTCCGTTGATCCCCCATCTACTATTATGATTTCACATTTGTAGCCCATTTTTTCCAGTTCTTTTTTGGGAATTTCATTTAATACTCTTTGCAGTCCTTCTTCTTCGTTTAGAACGGGAATGACTATGCTAACAAGTTTCGGAATACTCAATGCACCCTACCTTGCCTCATATTTTGAGTGCATTACCCATTTAAGTTTTAAGTTTATTAGTTATGAAATCGTGACTATAAAAGTGGTTGTCATTTCCTCTTGTAATAAGTTAGGGGATGACTTACTTTTCTGCATGTTTCGTCTGGTTCTATGCATAACCCATGCGTTTTGAGCGTGTCACATTTTGGAGGTTTGTATCTTGTTCTTGAACCCCTTTCGCCAGCGATGTGCTCCACTTGGTAACGTGTTAGGCGTTCGTTAAAGTCTGAGAAGTTTTTGAATAGTTCAATTATGCTTTCTGTTGGCATTCCTATGTTTACTAGGAAGGATGTTAGGGTAAATCTTCCTATGTGGGATATGTGACGACCCTTTGAGGCGGCATCGTAAAGTGCTTTTATGCATGGTGGGAAGGAATCCCTTTTCACGGTTTTTGGAATGCCCTCTATTTCCGACTTGCTCACTTTTTCAAGTGTTAGGCTCTTAATTTTTTCAACTATTTCCGTTAATTTTTGTGGGAGTTCCGGCAAGTCTCTTATCTCTAGTCGTTTTTCTATGTGTTTTCTGATCTCTTCGCTGAGGAGTCTCGCAGTTTCGTTCAGTGTTAGGTAAACCTTTCCATTTTTTAGCATGCGGTTTATAAGTTTCCACTTTTTCTCTCGCAGATTTGTTGTGTTTCTTAAGTAGTCAGTGAAATGAAGTTTAAATTGATATAGTATTTCCTCTTCTGTATTTATTGCGATTTTCCATTGGAAGTTGTTTGCTATCGCCAAAATTTTTTCTGGAGGTTCGTTTTTCATGGTGTTGTAGGCTTGTTTCGCCTCTGCTAAGGCGTATCTTCTCTTTATGAACGGTGTTTGGGTAGCTGTTGCAAGCATTATTGCTGTTGGGAATGATAGAATTTCAACTTCCTCATTTTGGGTTTTTCTGGTTACTATCGCGTATAATATTGCTTCTTCCACTCTTTCTTCGGCGCGTTCCAAAATTTTGGAGAATTCCGGGCTTGCAAGGTCTTCGATTTTTAGGTCTAGGGTTTTTACGTATTCTGCTGCCTCTTTTAGGAACGGGTATTTGGCCAAGTCATTTTTTGTGAATTTGACTGTGGCGATTTGCATTTTTTCACTTTTAAGCTGTCTCTATTCTGGGTGCCAGATAGAAGGTCAGCTTTCCCTCTTTTGCCTGTTGGAAGTCTATTTTTATTGGCATGTCTGTTGAGAATTCTAGGGTTGCTATGTCTGATGTGGCTGATGCTGCCTTAATTATTTCCGAGAGGTAGCTTAGGCTGAAGGTGGCTTTTGAAGGCTCTTTTACCTCCAAGTCCAGTAGGGCATCGCTTCCCTTTTTCAGTTCTATTGTGGCGCCCATCAAGTCGCCTGAGGCTTGGAAAACCAGTTTTTCACTGTCTGCTTCTATGCGCACATGGTCGCTTACAAGTTCGGCATCTTCAACTGCTTGGCGTAAGCCATCGGTTGTTGCCTTTGCCCTAACATTAAATGTTATTTTTGGCGTTGGCACTTCCTCCTCTGACGCTTCAAGGGTTGGCATCGTAAAGTTTCGCGTGTACTTCCCAGTTATCTTTACTTGCAAGCGTCCCGTTTTTTCGTCTAGAGCTAGCTCAATGACTTCGTCCTTTCCAGTTCTTTTCAAGAGCTTTAACAGTTCGCCTATATTTATGCACATTTTTGTTGGCTCAGTGCAGACGTACTCTTCGAAAACTGTTTTTGGCCATTCAAAGTCAACCATGGCCACACGGGACGGATCCATAGCCCTAAGTTTTAGAGCTTCTGGCGTGATTTGGAACGTGGCCTCATCCACGAGGATTGATATGGCTGTTGCCATGTCCCTCAGAAGCTTAGCGTCTGAAACTTTAAGCCTGAACACTTGCTTCACCTTTTAATTTGGATATGGCTTGGAGAGCTTATAAAAGATTTGCATAGCTTCAGCTTCATTAATCACAGCAAATTTTTCTAAAATGGATGTGGTTTTATGAGTATTCTCTGAATGTGTAGCCGCATTTTGTGCAGCGGAGGAACTGAGTTGAGGATTCATCCGCTCCGCGGGTTTGCACTTGCCACACGTAGGCCGTATTGTTTCCGCATTTTGGGCACTCAATTCTGACTGTTGGAAGGGTTCTGAGTTTTTGTTCTTCCTTGCCTATTACTGCAACTTGTTGTTGTGGATTGTGCTGAATGATTTTTGCAACTTTTGGAGCAGCTTTCTCGCTTACTATGCGCTTCCTATAGCCACACTTTGGACAAGTAAGGGTGAGAGATTCCTTTTTCTCAGATTTTGCCTTCTTTGGCACGAGTCGTGTTCCGCATTTCGGACAAAATTCCATTGTTTTAAGCTCCGGTTTCCGTTTGTTTTCCCATGTTTTGGTGTCTTTTAAACTTTTTCTTTTGGCAATTAGGATTTATGCTATATTGCACTAAGCCCAGATGCAATTAAATGTGCAACACGGAGTGCTTCGGGTATGTAACTCCGCGTCGATGTCAACTGCAAAATTTTCCTCGCGTCCTCCTCCGTAATTCCAGCAATCTGCATGTAAACCCTGCCTTTTCCACCTCTTATTGGCACCTCATAAAGTTTACCAGCGTTAAGTATGGCTTTCCAACGCTCATTGCTTCTCGGGAGCTTTTTTAAGGCTTCGTGAATTTCGTCAAAGTCTGGTTTATCCCTTGTGACGGCTATTACTGGAAGCCCCGTGTCGGTGTTAAGCTTTTTTATGTCCACAACATTGAAGCCCGCTATGGTCACCCCATTAAGCATTATAACCCTCAACTGCTTATAGTGAGGAGAACCCTTTATCATAGACGCAATCTTTCTCGTTGCCTCAAACCCGTCAACCCTAACTTTCGTATGCATAACCCCATCAAGCCAATATCCACCACGGAAAACAACGCCGACAACAGGCACCAAGTTTCTAGTGTGGGGTGTGAAAACTCCGTCGTCAACCCCTAAAACTCGGATTTCAGGCTTTATTACACGAAACTTTTCAGCAGCTGGCAAAATTCTCCCTCATTGTTCAGCAGATTATAGAGGGCTAAATACGCATTATAAGTTTAGCGAAAACACGCTTCACGTGGAACATCGAATTATGAGAAAGTTTAAAAGTTCTTTAGAATGCAAACTAAACACGTTTAGGGCTGGTAATGTGAAGGCTTATGGATAAAACAGAAGCCATTAGCGCGTTCTTAATCGCTATCGGACTCTTACTAATCATTCATCATCTTATATTTTGGCATAGACCTTTTGACTTGGCTGACATGTTGCATCACGAGTTTTTTGAGGCGATATTTTTCACGGCTGGCATAACCCTCTTAATAGTTTCGTGGTCAAATAGGAGAAGATGATAAAATTGAACCTTCTAATTCACAACGGAACATTAGTCACGATGCGAAAGGACGAAATAATCCGCGACGGCGCCATAGCCGTTGAAGATGGAACTATAATTGACGTTGGAAAATCTAGGCAAATGTTACGGAAATATGCAATGGGCTATGAGAAGATAAATGCCAAAGGAAAGGTTGTGATTCCAGGATTTATAAACACCCATCAGCACGCAGCTATGAGCCTTTTGAGAGGGTACGCCGACGATTTACCCCTACAAGAGTGGCTTGAAAAGTGGATATGGCCAATAGAAAGGCTGATGACAGCTGAAGACATTTATGTCAGCAGCCTGCTGACAGCCGTAGAGTCCATAATGAGTGGTACAACAACTGTTAACACAATGTACCATTATATGCCGAGGAAAAACGAGGCAAAGGCCTTGGTGGAGGCTGGCATTAGAGGGGTTGTGGGCCACGTCTGTTTTTCGTGGAGGAAGAATGAGGATAGAAAGGCCTTGGAGGATTTAGCCAGAAACTGGCATGATAAGGCTGGTGGGCTTATCCGCGTTAGCGTTGATCCCCATTCACCCTACACTGTTGACCCCGAATATATGAGGGAGCTGAGGATATTGCGTGAAGAACTCAACAAGAAGTATGGTTCTAAAAAAGCGCCGATCATTTGGCATATTCATGTTGCTGAAACATTTGACGAGGCTGATAAGATACGGAAGGCCTTCAATGTCGATGTTAGAGGCGGCGTGGTAGAGTTCTTGGACTCTTTAGGCGTTTTGGATGAGCGGGTTATTGCGGCGCATTGTGTGGCATTAACTGATATGGACATGGCGGTAATGAAAGCCAGAGGTGTTAAGGTTTCCCATAATCCAATTTCAAACCTCAAGCTTGCTTCTGGCATAAGCCCTGTTCCAAAAATTTTGAAGCAGGGTGTAACGGTTTCGCTTGGCACAGATAGCCCATGTTCTAATAATGCGGCAGACATGTTTGAAGTCATGAAAGTGACAGCCCTACTCCACAAGGGGGTTAGCAGAAACCCCACTGTGATGTCTGCGCAGCAGGTGCTGAAAATGGCAACTTTAGATGGGGCTAGAGCCTTGTGCTGGGAAAATAATATAGGCTCTATAGAGGTTGGGAAAAAGGCGGATTTAGTCATCATAAATTTTGAAAAACCCCATCTATGCCCACTATACAATGAGTTTAGTCATCTTGTTTATGCCACAAAATCTTCGGATGTTGAAACCGTCATAATAAACGGAAAAATAGTAATGGAAAATAGGTGTCTAACAACCTTGAACGTTGACAAGGTTATGAAAATGGTTAAGAAGGCTAAAAGTCGCCTTTTGGAAAGACTTCAAGCACAATGTTAAATAATTGTTGGTGAAAATGGCTTAGCGGGAAGGCGATTTAATGGCAGACTTTAAAGTTAAAGATGAAAGCTTAGCTCCGAAGGGGGCTCTGCAAATAGAGTGGGCTTCAAGGCACATGCCCGTTCTGAACCAGATTAAGAAGAGGTTTAGCGAAGAAAAGCCCTTAAAAGGTGTTGTGCTCGGCGCATGCCTACATGTGACAAAGGAAACAGCTGTGCTGGTTGACGTTTTCCTTGCTGGTGGTGCAAAAGTTGCCCTTTGCGGGTCCAACCCGCTTTCAACGCAAGATGAGGTTGCAGCGGCGCTGGTGAAGAAAGGCGTGCATGTCTATGCGTGGCGAGGTCAAACAGCAGACGAATACTACTGGTGCATTGAAAGGGTCATAGACCAAAAGCCCCTAATAACACTTGACGACGGCGCAGATCTAGTTAACACAATCCACAGCAAAAGAACAGATGCGTTGCCGAATGTTAAAGGAGGCACGGAGGAGACAACAACGGGCGTTTTAAGACTTAGAGCCATGGAAAGGTCTGGAACTTTGAAATATGCGATAATAGCGGTTAATGACGCCTACACAAAATATTTGTTCGACAACCGTTATGGGACTGGGCAAAGCACAATAGACGGCATTTTAAGAGCCACAAACATTCTCTTGGCAGGAAAAAACTTCGTTGTCTGCGGCTATGGGTGGTGCGGCAGAGGCGTGGCAATGCGAGCAAGAGGCATGGGGGCCAACGTCATAGTTACCGAAGTAAATCCGTTAAGGGCTCTTGAAGCCGTCATGGACGGATTCCGAGTAATGCCTATAAGCGAGGCAGCAGAAATAGGCGACATTTTCCTAACAACCACGGGCGACATAGACGTGATAAGGAAAGAGCATATGGAGAAAATGCGGGACGGCGCCATTCTAGCCAACAGCGGCCACTTCAACGTTGAAATAAGCCTAAAAGACCTCGAAGAACTGGCAACCTCAAAAAGAACTGTTAGGCCGAACCTTGAAGAATATACGTTAAAAGATGGTAGGAGGTTGTACTTGCTAGCTGAAGGAAGGCTTGTAAACTTAGCGGCTGCTGAGGGACATCCGTCCGAGGTTATGGACATGTCCTTTGCAAACCAAGCCCTAAGCGTCGAATACCTCGTCAAAAATGAGAAGATGCCGCCTAAAGTGTACCCAGTTCCAAGGGAGATAGACGAAACAGTGGCGAAGCTTAAACTCGAGGCTATAGGCGTAAAGATAGATGAGCTGACGGAAGAGCAGAAAAAGTATTTGGCAGCATGGGAAATGGGAACGACATAGCATCACATTTTCATGGTAAACTTTAAAAGGAGAAGAAACAATAAACATGGCTTTGTGTGGTGGCACGTGAATGGTTAGCAAAGATCAATCAATAGGAGGAGCAATATTCCTCATATGTGTGGTGATTGCCATAATATATACGTTAATAGTGTTTCTTCCAACACAAACGCTGGGAGTGTTTGGGTTCGTAGTGAATGAAACGGAAGTACGTATCTGGGCAGTGGTAATACCAGTTTTCATAGCGTTTATAGCCATAATGGGTATTGGTGCTTGGATTGGCTGGACGATGGCTACGACACCACCGCCAAAACCAATAGAAGAGATAACAAGTGAAATCGAAGAGGAGGAAAAGAAGGAGGAAAAAGAAGCCGAAACAGCTAAAGAGTCGAAAGAAGAAGCTGCTGAAACAGAGGAGAAGGGGAAGGGCAAAACTAAAAAATAGCGCTTTAAAATTCCAACATTTTAAATACAAAATGTAATATGATATTGACTGCTGCAGCTACGCCAAAAATTAACAAAATTATTTTTGGTGAAAAAGATGTGAGTGGACCTTCTTCACCCTTCGGCTGAATTTCGTATGCTGTTATCTCTTGGCTTTCAGCGTCTACGTGGATTATGGCTGTAAGTTTTTTCATTTCCACTTCAACCGTGTAAACTCCCTCTTCTAGAGAAACCCTTTTCGGCTTTATGCCTCCTTTGTGTCCTATTCTTTTAAGGAAGCTTGTAGCAATGGCTGTTACCGATTCAGCATTCAGCCTCTTCATCTGCGACGCGGGTGTCATGACGCCTGAGGCCTTCTTCTGCAGAACCGCTGACAAATATGGAGTCTCCTACAATTTTTGTAGGCGTTTTAGGTGTTTAAAAGAAGGTGTGCGTATCATTGGCAACCAACCTACTCTATAATGGTTTTCAGCATGCATTGCACTATTTTTTCGCAGACGATGCACTCTTCTGGGACGTCCTCTTTTGAGGAGTGTTGGCTCAGATATCCAAAATAGTGTTTACATTCAGTTTTCTCTGGAACAGCTTGAACCGTGTGCTTTTCCTTCGCTGGTGGTTTTTCTCCGGATTCTCTTTCTCTCTTTGAAATTTCTTGTTCAGTGGTGGATATTAGGGCTGGTTTCTCAACAATTATCTCTGTCAGGCAGTAGGGGCACGCCTCATATACAGCTCCGTTTCCAACATTTTCAACTTTTATTGGGTTTGCGAAGTTTTTCCCGCACAAGGAGTTTGGGCACTTGTGGTTTTTGTTTTCTGCGAAGACCTCCCTCTTCTTCGTGGCAATTCCTCCTTTAGATTTAGAATTGGATTCCGAGTTTATAGTGTTGATGAATCCAAAATACTTATCCAAACTAACCTCTGCTAAAATGCTAAGGAGCTGCAAGTTTTTTGAGGTCTTCCTCTCCTTCCGCATAGCCAGAAGCTATTAAGATGTCGCCCGCTTGAATTCGCGTGTCCGGTTTTGGTCTTATGCATTTGTCCCCCCTTTTAATGGCTAGAACCCACATACCTGTCTCCTCTGGAATTTTTGCTTCCCGCAAAGTCTTATTTGCCAGTGGCGAGTTTTCCGTCACTTTGGTATACGTGATTGTTTCTTCAGCCTCTTCTATGGCGAGGGCTAACACTGGGTGGGGTTCAATGCCTCTTAAAACAACTTCGGCTATTTGTGCTGCGGCATCGGCTATCTTTTCCGTGACAACACCGAGCCTTATCAATCCCAAGAATCCTTTAGCCTCTTCCTTCTTAAACTTGCTTGAAAGGACTAATAGCTCAAATTCCGTGTGCAGTTTATCCATGTATTCTTCGAGTTTTTGAACTTCTTCAGCTAACTCCTTACTGTTTAGTAGCAGCGATGAATAAGCTAAATCGATCATGAGTTCGGATGTGTCTTTAAGCTCCACAAAGCGTTCGACGATTTCTTCAAATTTTTTCTGGCTTTTCCTAGCCACAATCAGTCCTCCAGTTTGTCGAGTTTTCCTTCGCAGAGTTCCTTCAACTCTCTTAGCCCTTCGTGGGTGCCGCGGGCTATGAGAATGTCGCCAGCCTTAACCTTCTCGTTTTCTTTCGGGTTTATTATCCAGTCGTTCTCTCTGAAGATGGCGATGATGTCTACGCCCATTCTTGGGGCTAATTTAAGTTCGCCTATCTCCTTCCCGACTAGAACTGATTTTTCATTCACCTTCGCCTTTGTAAGGCGTTCCTCAACCCTTTCAAAGATTTCACTTACAATGGGATGTACGCCTATGTTCTGAGTTACTATTGCCGCTATGTCTGCTGCAGCATCTGAAATTTTGTCTGTTGCGGCAGCCACTTTTGAAACCCCGACAAGCACCTCTGCGTCTTTTGCGTCTCTTGCAGCCACCATCGTCGTCATTTCTAGATGGTAAGCCAGCGTGTCTATGCGTTTTTCCAGCTCCAAAACGTCTTCGGCCAAATCTTTGTCATTGAACAAGGCGGCTGAATAAGCCAAATCAATCATAAGCTCGGAGAGGTTTTTCATCTCGCGGAGAACTTCCCTCACCGTTACGGGCTTATACTCGATTTTCTCAAAGGGAGGCATAGCGTTTTGGGCTCTCCGACCACAACTATTTCAGTAACAAATATTTTAACTCTATCCCTTTGGACCGCTTTTTGGGCAATCTTAGGCTAGTATACCAGACCACAAGACAAGTGCTACAAGAAGCGAAATTGTTGTTATGCTGTCTGCGAGGGAACTCTCTATCGGAATTTCAAAATTGTCGGGGTCTAAACCCCTTTGATAGGTTAGAATGGCAACAGAGTAGGAAACCAAAATAATTAAGGAGGCAGCGAAAATGTTGACTGTGAAAAGGAAAAGCGTAAAGATTGCGAGGCTTATTGTGGTAAAAGTACCAGTTATCAGCAAGGCTAAAACTGAATAGGCAAAATACATTATTAGAGACGCTATCCAAGCGCCTGAAATTTCCATAAAATGGTTTTTCATGGAGGAAAATGTTGCCTTAAGAGTTCCAAGGGCAAGTTTTGTTGTGGCTGTTGAGCCGACAACAGCGCCTACATCGCCTATAGTGTCAATTAATGCTGGATAAACAACATAGATTTGGCTAAGCTCTTTTCCACGTATGAGTTCTTCCACCTTGCCTAAGGTGGCTCCGGCAACGTTAACAATGAAAGAAACAAGGACAAGCGTTAATAGAGATTCTTTCAAAGTTTTGATAAACTCTGGCTGCCTTGCATTTTTGACAAAGAAGAATGCGGAAGTCAGCAGCAATGCCAAACTTATAAAAGCGAAAACATAGCCCCAGAAAAGGCTGTTGGCGAGGAATAGGCTGAGCACTGTAACATAGATTGATGTTATAAGGAGGTCTGCCACTGTTGACTCTATTGGGTATAGGATTATGTCCGGGTCTAGTCCATGCTTGAAGGATATGAAGGAAACCGTCAGCGTTAATGGGGAAATGACAACCAGCGCCAAAGCCATTGTAGCCATAAAAACGTTTATCAAGCCCAAAAATTCTCCAAAGCCACTGAAAAGGGCTACAATTAGGCTCATCATGAGGCTTGCTTCGAAAGTCATTATCACAATTGCTTGGAAAAGTAGGTAGAAGCTTTTTGTGTTTCTGAAAAGGCGCGGCTGAATTGCCCCTAAGTGTAGGGCGGTGCTTAAGCGCCCACAAAATAAGCCGCCTATAACACCGCGTGCGCTGAGGATGGGTGGATAGATTACAACAGCCCACGACTTCTCTGCAAAAAGGCCGGAATTGTACGCGATTATTGTCCCGGCGACTATTCCGAAAATGTTGAAGGCATAAGCCATAACCGACTGTCTCAGAGTTTTGGCGAATCGTGGTTTAGCCTTCAAAGTCATATCTAACCGCTCCGTAAAACCCCAAAACTGTTTTAGAAAGTTTTTGAATAACAAAAGGTGGAATTCGGGTTGATAATGGGTTGATATATCAGCTTTATGGTTAGATAGTTTCAAGTGAAAGTTTTGAGGGGCATAACTTGGCAATCGTTGTTTTATGCCCCATTCCTTTGACGTGGTGTTGGCTAGCCCCATCATTTTCGCCTTCTTGACTTTCTTCGCAGTTCTCCATCCATAGGCACTCCTTCAAGGCAGCTTTTTCCAGCGTGCCCTCGAACTCCACCTTTTATTTCGCTCCCAAACCTCTAACAATGGCAAACAACTTACTTAATTATTTTTCCGAATCTAAAAACATGTATTCTAGCAAATTTTCAGCAAATTATGGGGAGGGGATCCCAGCAACTTTTGGGAACGGGACAGCATCCCAGATGTTCTCAAGACCGCAAATAAACCTTGTCAGCCGTTCAACACCTATCCCAAAACCCGCCGAAGGAGGAATGCCAGCCTTCAACATTTCCAAATACCACTCGTAATTAGCAGGATTTTCGCCACCTTTCAGCATCCTCTCCAAAAGCCTGTCATACCGATGTTCCCTTTCCCCACCTGAAATTGCCTCGCCGAAACCTTCCGGATATATTAGATCAAAATCTTTTAACTCGCCGGGCTTTTCTTCGCTTTCCATGTAGTAGAAACTTCTTGCCGTTGCTGGAAAATTTGTTATCCAGAAGGGTTCACTGTGCAGCCGCGAGAGGGTTTCTTCGGCTTCCCATGGAATTTCTTTGCCATAATCCACGTTAACCCCCATGTTTTTAAGAATTTCAAGAGCTTCTTTGTACGTGTATTTTTTGAAGGGCATTTTTGGCGTTTTTAGGGTTTTTCCGCGTTCTCCAAGCTCCTTGCGGCACTTATTTTTCACGTGGGCTATCACGTGGCATAGCATTCTTTCACCTAGTTCCATAACATCTTCGCATGTGGCGTAGGCCACTTCAAGGTCTATTTGCCTAAACTCCGTTAGGTGACGGCGCGTTCTCACAGTTTCTAATGGTTCCAGACGGATATTTGGTGATAAGGCAAAAACCTTCGGCAAAGCTGTAATAATCATTTGTTTGTAGAGTATTATGCTGCTCATAACCTTGAAGGGAACACCATAATAATCTATCGTGGCTTGCTTTGCCCCCCTAATACCTGGATCCGTCGCGGGTCCAATTATTGGCGCCAAAATCTCGATAAAACCCTCACTTTTTAGGAAAGCCCGAATTGAGGACACTATTTCGTCTTGAACCTTAAAGACGTTAGTCAGCTCATTGTCCCTTAATGTTATGTATCTCTTCCTCAGGCTTTCGAAGAGGCTGCCGCTCATGGGAGTGAAAATGCTATTTGATGCTTTTAAATTTTTTATTGAAAAATCTGTATTTTTATCAAATAGTAACCTTTTTAAGTTTGGATTTATGTAATTTTTGCACATGAGTCTCAAGTTGGATGAAAAGGATTTGGCAATACTGAGTCTGCTGCAGAAAAACTGTAAAATGACAGCAAAGGAAATTGCCAGAAAAATAAACTCGCCGATAACAACCGTTTTCGCAAAAATAAAGAGGATGGAACAGC